>PJEL010000093.1_pt1 | contig 97799 bp, 98 predicted proteins | sample 1853271 | NCBI WGS metagenome assembly PJEL01 (sample SAMN08108733, study PRJNA415343) | Invertebrate metagenome, whole genome shotgun sequencing project. | host: Globobulimina | place: Sweden: Gullmar Fjord | collected 2015-08
TAGGCAAGGCACTTATTTATAGACCTAGTCGTTCTACGTTGAAAATAAGTAACACCGCATAGAGCCCAACAAAACTCGCCCTTCGGGAGTGATTCAGCGTATCTACTTCTGTGTCAAATCTCTTTGAAAGGGAATGCCATTCCTACACACATTTTCCTTGAATTAAATACGCTGAGATCACTCTGAATCCTGCATCTTGAGGTAGTTTGGGTATACAATACTGACCTTGTACAATCACATCAAGTCTTTACTCCTCCAACCTCTGAAGTTCTATTCGCTCAAGGTCATTGAAGAAGGTAAGCAGTTTTGCTCGGCTAACATTGTATTTAAAATTATTGCTCTCACAAACGTCGACAGAATAATCTTGGGTTTTATGGTTTTTGGTTTTGTCGTATACACATGTCGCTAACTGCTCACATGCCATATATCTTTCTGTTCGAAGTAAAGCCCAATGATTAGAGAAATCCTTTAAAGCAAAATTAAGCTGGTTATAATTTTCTGTCGTTATTTCTGGCTTTAATACCACCAATTCACGTTGCCTTTCATTGATAAATTGATCAAAGGAAACGGAAAGGTTGGAGACAGAATGGCTATTACATTCCTCTTTTATAAACTGACTCTGTTGGCTTAAAAGATTACTGTTATGGGGTTGAGAGCTGCAAGCAACCAGAAAAAATGAGAATAAAAAAGAATATGCTTTCATAACACACCACAAAAAGTTAAGAGCATCCAATGCCAAACCAAGCTGATTCAATAAGTATCGACGATTTCTACTAAAAAGTATGATTTCCCTTAATAATTCTTACTTATGGGGCAGTTCTGTTAAATATTGAATCATTCACTATTCATCATAATCAGCTGGTATTTAACACGTTATTACCCTCACCTTCTAATCGGTAACGCTTTTTCACCTTCGATTTAAGCTTCAATTTACTCACAAAAAAACCGGAATCTTTCGATTCCGGTTATCTCGTTTAAACTCTAGGGGGTGTAGTTTCTACTATTTTGTATTGAATATTTGTTCTGTTTCAAGCTGCGTCATTTGACGGATCTGACGCCAAACAAAATAGAAGATCCCCATCATCATCAACATTGATGGAATAGCAATCACGGGATAACTCATCAATGTTAAACGACCTAACTCTTCATTAAAGCCAGCGGTGCCTGCAGGACTAGTGACAATAACGGTTGCAAGTATGTAATTCATTACTGATGAAAAAACAAATGTGCTAGCAAACAAGTAGTTTGATTGCATTAAACAGCGATCAAACTTTGCTTGCTGATTAGTTTCAGCAAGGCGTTCTTTAATGGTTGGTAAATTAAGTACTTTCTCATTTAACAATAACTTACTCACCACTGGGTATTTCGTAAAAGTTGAAATGAACACACCAAGACCAATTAGGCCAGGGATGAATGCTTCTTTAATCGCTAGCCACTTGGTATCAAGCTCTAGCAGTCCAATACCACCCGTTAATAACACGCTAACGAAGCCAAGTAACGAAATGAAATTGAATTTCTTATATCTAATAAGTTCATAACCACCAAATATAATCGGAAATGCTAATGCAACAACCAGTGCACCTACAGAACCAAGGTATTCATCACCACTCAACTTCATCAAAACCACAGAGGGAATGATAATGTTAAAGATTAAATCACTAAATGGGTTTGCTTTTTTTTCAGCCATAATCTCTTTCAAACGTTACTTAAACATTAATTCTTGCCCATTGTTCCGCTATTTTTACGCGCTGTAAAGAAGAAGAGCGTTACAAAGCATGAAGCACCTCTTTAAACGAGTCATAAAATGAAGCAAAACACAGCATGAACGCTAGTCGATACCTAAGGTCTGTTGCTCTTTTAAGCATTATAGTTGTAAAAATTAAAACGTGATAACTACTCGACTAAACGGTCTTTTTCAATAAAAACAATCGACATTTTTAGTCACATTCACTACCGTACTCAAGAATTTCAATTCGGCTCAACATAGAAGTACTTTATGTCAATAACAGCATCTAATAACTCGCAACCATTATCACTTCGTGATACATCCATATTTAGTTTGTTTTGGCGTTATACCTTACCAACCATCGCCGCAATGCTTGTTACGGGCATTTATGTTGCCATAGATGGGATGTTTGTTGGGCATTTTATTGGAGAACAAGGGCTAGCGGCCATTATGCTTGGCTACCCTATTGGTTCAACGCTTTATGCCGTTGGTGCAATGATTGGTATGGGAGCGTCAGCGCTTGTATCTATAAAGTTAGGACAAAATGATACCGCCCAAGCACAAAAAATCGTTGGGAATGCGCTCATTCTCAGCATTTTGGCTTCAGCGTTACTCAGTGTTACCGGTCTATTGTATGGCCGAGATATTCTGCTTTGGGTCGGTGCCGAAGGTCCGATTTTAGAAATGGCGTCTGATTACCTCTTCTGGTATTTCTTGATGGGATCATTTGCCGTTATCTCTATGGCGTTTTCATCACTCTTGCGAAACGACGGCCAACCCAAGCGTGTCACGTATATCATGATATTCGGTGGTATATTAAACATCGTTTTAGATTGGCTGCTTATCGTTGTTTTCCCTTACGCCTTAACGGGTGCAGCTATTGCGACTATGCTCTCTCAAGCAGCAACTTGCTTACTTTGCTTGCAGCATTTCTTTAGCTATAAAAGCACACTACGTATTGGCTGGGACAGTATTCGCTTAAAACTTGATACCGTTATTCAGATTTTACAATTGGGTACTTCAAGCTTATTAATGTACTTATACTTATCGGTTGTACTGGTTCTGCACAATAAAGCATTTCTATGGGTTGGTGACGCAATTCATGTTGCTGCTTATGGCATCGTTAGCTATACGGAAGCTTTCTTCTATTTGATTTTTGAAGGTATTGCACTCGGCATTCAACCCATCACCAGTTACAACACAGGTGCAGGGCTTCATGATCGTGTTATTCAAGCCCGCAATATCGCATTTGGCGTAACGCTACTTATTGCGGCAATTGGTCTCTTGGTTATTTATGGTTTATCCGATTGGGTGGTGTACCTATTTGCTGGAGATAACCCTACGCTTAAACCTGAAGCGATTAATGGTATGTACCGTTATTTCTGGGGATTGCCAATGGAAGGGTTATTACTCGTAGGTGCGACGTACTTCCAATCAATCAACAAAGCGAAAGAAGCATCGATACTCACCGGCGGTAAGCTAATCTTCATTTCAGTTTTTATCTTTGTACTCGCTAAATATTTTGGTGTAAATGGTGTTTGGGTTGCCTTGCCTATTTGCAGCGCAATACTGACGAGTTGGATGATTTACGCGTTAAAGAAGCAGTAAAAATAAGTGTCGACATTACGAACAATATACCGAAGCAATCGTTTCGCTGTTCGTAATATCGGCAAAATCTTGCGTAGAACTGAATTAGGCGCAACAAAAACATGATGCTGTTCACGTTTTGTTAGTAAGCTACAAAATACTAATTTTCAACGACAACTGAATGCGTATTATCAGCGTCATCTTTGTCGACTCCGAGTAGTTATCGATGTTCAAAAAAACACTTATTGCTGTATCACTGGCAGCTACAACCCTTGCTAGCACATCTGCTTTGGCTCTAGAAAAAGTAGATTTATTAATTAAAAATGCAACTGTACTAACCATGAACGAAGACAGAACTGTTTTTGAACAAGGCCTTGTTGCAGTTAAAGGTAATAAAATCGTTGCGGTAACGAATGGTAAAGATGTAGAAGATTATCAAGCAAAAAGAACGATTGATGCTGATGGCGATATCGTAATGCCAGGGCTAATTAATACTCACACCCACGTTTCTATGACGGTATTTCGCTCGCTAGCCGATGATGTGCCAGATCGTCTACACCGTTATATATTCCCATTAGAAAAGAAGTTAGTGTCGCGTAATATGGTACGCATTGGTGCACAATTGGGTAACGTTGAAATGGTAAAAGGTGGCGTAACCACATACGCTGACATGTACTATTTTGAAGATGAAGTAGCAAAAACTGTCGATAAAATTGGCATGCGCGCTATCTTAGGTGAATCCGTCATTAAATTCCCTGTAGCTGATGCGGCAAATGCTGAGGAAGGCATTCAATATGCGCTCAATTTTATTGAAGAATATAAAGACCACCCTCGTATTACACCAGCTTTTGCCCCTCACGCACCTTATACAAATACCACTGAAATACTTCAAAAAATCACAAAGCTATCATTAGAACATGATGTACCTGTAATGATTCATTTAGCTGAATCTGATCGTGAAAATGAAGTTATAGCAGAACGCAGTGGTGGTAAATCACCTGTTGCTTACATGGCTGACATTGGCGCTTTAACACCTAACCTTATTGGTGCGCATGTAATCAATGTCGACGACAATGACATTGCTTTACTCAAAAAGCACGATGTAGGTGTTGCACATAATATGAGTGCAAATATCAAATCAGCGAAAGGTGTTGCACCTGTCATTAAAATGCAAGAGCAAGGTATTCGTGTTGGTTTAGGTACTGATGGCCCTATGTCTGGTAACACATTAAGCACGATTGATGAATTCAACCAAGTAGCAAAAGTGCATAAATTAGTTAATCATGATCGCGCAGCCATGCCACCACTTAACGTTATTGAAATGGCGACAATTGGTGCAGCCCGTGCATTGCATATGGAAGACACCATTGGATCTCTTGAAAATGGTAAGCTTGCAGATATTATCGTCATTGATACTAAAGCACCTAATATGATCCCTGTTTACAATCCATATTCTGCTTTAGTTTACTCTGCGTATGCGACTAACGTAAAACACACTATCGTTGACGGTAAAGTGTTAATGGAAGATCGTAATATGCTTACTGTTGATGAAACTGCGATTCGTAAAGAAGCATTAGAATTTGCCGACAAGGTGCGTAAAACAGTTGTAGAAAGCGGTGAAGTGGTTCAGTAACCCTCTTACTCACTCTGACAACAAATGGTCATAGAGTAATAACGATAATAAAAAAGAGCCTTCTGGCTCTTTTTTATTATATAACGCACAAGAACTTAGATAACACCTAGCTCACGTAAACGTTCCATCAAGTATTCATTCGCGGTATAGCGCTCAGATAGAATGACTTCTGGTTTAGGGTGAAGGAACAAAGGCAAAGAAATACGTGATTTCGTTTTATCTGCACCATCAGGGTTCACTACACGGTGTGTTGTCGATGGGAAGTAACCACCAGATGCTTCTTGCAGCATGTCACCAATGTTGATGATCAAATTACCAAAATCACAAGGTACATCCAACCAATCGCCTTCTTTAGATTTAACCTGAAGACCAGGCTCATTTGCAGCAGGCAAGATAGTTAATAAGTTGATATCTTCATGCGCGCCAGCACGAATTGCACCCAACTCTTCATCCCCTTTTAACGGTGGATAATGAAGCACACGCAATAACGTTTGAGAGCTATCTTCAACCATACTTGAAAGAGGCTGAGAATATTTATTAGCTACATCTTCTGGAGAGTGCTTTTCTACCCAAGACAATAGCTCACCAGCAAGTTTATTCGCTTCATCATAATAGTTTTGCAGCTCTTCTTTTAACGCTTCGGGGCACTGACCCCAAGGATAATAATGGAAATATTCCTTTATATCTTTTTGGGTATGACCTTTTGCCGTTTCAGAAATTTCGGAAGGGAAGAAACCATCTTGAGTTTCTACATTGAAACGAAAATCATCTTTGTTTTCACTAGCGAAAAAGTTATACCAATTTTCATAAATAGCACTAACAAGTTTCTGTTGAATCGGGTGGTTTTTTAACACACCAAACCCAGTATTTCGTAAAGACTCAACAAAAAGCTCTTCGGCGTTATCTGCCGTATAATCTACCGCTTCCAATTTCATAGTATGTTCTTTCTTTGGCTGACTTTATAGGTATATGTGTACATTTTATCTACAACAAATGGTACACAACTTTTTAATTAAATGAATTCTATTGGCTAACAAGCAGACTAACAAGGTCACGCCGGTAAGAATTTAGGAAACAGTCTGTTTACATCAGGAAACAAGCACACCTAGAAGCCAATCGTTTGCTTAATAGCTTCATTACAAAAATGAATAAACATTAAATCTTACAAATCATCACGTTAAATATTTTTTAGACGAAACGAATGCCTTTCATACCGTTCATCTGTCAATAACATGAAAAAACCCTACATAATACGTAGGGCACGGTAGTAAATAGCCATAGAATTACATCAACATAACAATTAAAAAAATAATATAGAATGCCTTAACACTTACAGATCTCGCATTAAGATTTCAAACTCTTCTTCAGCTTGCTCGATCAACTGTGATAGCTCTCGAGCATCGGCATTTGATAACTCTAAATACCAGTTAACATCATCACAACTCACACTATTTCGACAAACAAGCTCTGTTTTTTCACCCGTAGAGCTAAACAACAGTTGAGCAAATTCTGCCTGCATCTTGTCATTTTCATCTTGAATACTGACTTCTAGCACTCCAGTGGGAATGACACGTATATTGGCATGACGGGCTCTGCTATCAAGTAAAATGAATTCTCGATATTCAGCTAACATATTCCTCTCTCCAAGTTGAGTTATACCTAACCTATCAAGGCATCTTAAGTGTAGTGAAAATCAGGCATGTTCAATAAATATTCACAATAAATACACATATATTCCTCACAAAAATGGACTGCAATTACACTGAAAGACAAAGAATCTAATATTTTTATGCTGTAGCAAAATTCTATATTTGAGTGATATAGTCAGAACAATATAAAAGGAAGTAAATATTATGATTGATTTTCGCTCAGACACAGTAACACGCCCATCAGCCTCAATGCTGGAAACAATGATGAAAGCCCCTGTAGGCGATGATGTATATGGTGATGACCCTACAGTAAATGATTTGGAACAGTGGACAGCGGAACGCCACGGCTTTGAAGCAGCAATTTTTTGTAGTTCAGGCACGCAAGCAAACTTATTGGGTTTAATGGCACATTGTGAACGTGGTGATGAGTACCTTTGCGGTCAGCAAGCGCACAATTATAAGTTTGAAGGTGGTGGTGCAGCAGTATTAGGTTCTATTCAACCACAACCTATCGAAAATGAAAAAGACGGTTCAATTTCTATTGATAAGCTGAAAGCTGCCATTAAGCCAATAGACCCTCACTTTGCGCGTACCACCCTACTCAGCCTTGAAAATACCATTAATGGTAAAGTACTGCCCTTATCATATTTGAAAGAAGCACGTGAATTTGTCAATCTGCACGGCTTAAAATTGCATTTAGATGGCGCTCGCGTATATAACGCATCGGTAGCATTAGAAGTAGACATCAAAGAGGTCTCACAACACTTCGATTCAATGACAATCTGTTTATCAAAAGGGTTAGGAGCACCGATTGGGTCATTGCTACTAAGCAGCCATGAGTTAATAGCCAAAGCACGTCGTTGGAGAAAAGTATTGGGTGGCGGTATGCGCCAAGCTGGTATTTTAGCGGCAGCAGGAAAAATAGCCCTTACAGAAAATGTTACTCGTTTAGCTGATGATCATGCCAACGCCCGTTATCTTGCAGAAGAATTAGCAAAGGTTAACGGTTTTTCAGTTAACCTTGAACATGTTCAAACGAATATGCTTTTTGCTAAGGTTGACTCAACTATCAATCAACAGCAGTTAGTTGATAACTTAAAAGAGCAAGGTATCTTATTTAGCGCGGGGAACCCTATGCGTTTAGTCACTCATTTAGATATAAGCCGAGCAGACATCGATACCTTTATAACGGCGTTAAAATGCGCTTTATAATGCAAGAATAAGCGAAGGAAAGGAGTGAGCATTGCGTTCTAAAATCGGTATGCAATGTTCACATTTGATAAAGCATGACGTGCTTTTACTTCATCATCAATTCGTGTCGGCACCACAAGCCTTAATCCCAATTCCCATTGATGATAATTCACCACCGTACCCACATGTGAATTAAAACCAAAGCCAGAACTTGAAAAGTCTGTTTTATCTCCATTTATACTCTTTACATCGCCATCTGAATATAAATAGTTAACACCTGCCCCAACCTCTACTCGCCAACTTCGACATGAGCCACACAGCTTTTTATGACCCCACTGATAAAATAATACGGGTGTTAAAGATGCGGAATAACCTTCAAGTTCACCATCAACAAAGTCACTGCTTTTGTCATCATAATCTAACTTGAAATAACGAGCATTTATTTCAGTGTGGTATCCCCAACGCGTTTCATCATTAAAATAATAAGGAGATTGAATCAAGGTAATTAATGGTGATATTGAAGATGAAGATTTAAATTTTACATCATGGAGTGTATTACCATCTGAAACCTCGACACTTCCAGCCCCACTTGCTATACCAAGCTTAAACGTTGGCATACGAAATAGTGTCTCAAGGTCCATTGCAGCAAAAGACTGTAACGGGCTCAGTAGAATCGTACCAACACATAACAATTCCATTTTTTTCATATGCGATTCCTTCTGCATAAAAAGCTTGCGGTAACATTCAAATTTGAAATTAACCAGTTGATACCGACCAATTAATAAAAATTAATACCTTTACTATCTTAGTACTAGAACATGACATACAAGAAAACAAAAATCCCTAATCAATTATCGCCTTAATGCGAAAAAGTGATAGACAACCCAAATTTACCAGTGGTAACAATTAAAAAAAGCTGGATCAAATGACCCAGCTTTTCGATGTTAAGCGCTCGAACACAACGCGGTATTACGTAAATAATGCACCATTAATCATTAGGTGAGCAACAATACTAAGCACATACCCTATTGCAATAACAGGCATCCATTTTAAATGTCCAAAAAAGGTATATTTACCATGAGCTGCGCCCATTAAGGCCACGCCAGCCGCCGAACCAATCGACAGTAAACTTCCCCCCACACCAGCGGTTAACGTTACAAGCAACCAATTACCTATCGACATATCAGGCATCATGGTTAACACCGCAAACATAACGGGAATGTTATCAACAATGGCAGACAGAATACCGACAACAATATTCGCCCAAATTGGATTCCATTCTGAATACATAACCTCAGATACAGACCCTAAATACCCTAATAAGCTTAAGCCACCAACACACATTACGACGCCATAGAAAAACAGTAATGTATCCCACTCGGCATGAGAAACACGCTTAAATACATCAAAAGGAACCACCGAACCTAATCGTTTAAGTGCAGCGTCATCATGCACTTCTAACGCATGTGCTTTTTTCTTTGCCAGCGATCTTGATAACGTTTTACGCAGGAAAAAGCCAAAGAACTGAAGATAGGCCAATCCCATCATCATGCCGATAACAGGTGGAAAATGCAGTACGCCGTGAAATGCAACAGCCGTTGCAATAGTTAATAGGAATAAAAAAACAATACGACGCGCACCACGTTTCAATTCGACATGTTCACTTAATGCCTCAGGTTGAATTTTAGGCACGAAGAAAGACATAATAAATGCTGGAACAACGTAGTTCACTACCGAAGGAATAAACAACGCTAAAAACTCATTAAAAGACACCAACCCAGCTTGCCAAACCATTAAAGTTGTAATATCACCAAATGGGCTAAACGCACCACCAGCATTAGCGGCTACAACAATATTAATACACGCAAGGTTAATAAACTTAGTATTGGTTCCACCGACTTTCATCACTACGGCACACATTAACAGCGCCGTCGTTAAGTTATCAGCTATCGGTGAAATAAAGAAAGAGAGGATACCTGTAAGCCAAAATAAAGTGCGAAGATTAAATCCTTTACTCACCATCCAAGCCTGTAATGCATCGAATAAACGGCGTTCCTCCATTGCGCTGATATACGTCATTGCCACTAAAAGGAACAACAGTAATTCTGAGTATTCAAGTAAGTTATGCTCTAACGCTGCTTTTGCAACATCAATTTGCCCTTGCTGCTGAAATACATAACCAATCAATATCCAAATTAAGCCTGCAGCAAGTAAAACAGGCTTTGATTTACGTAATTGTAAATACTCTTCCCCCATCACCAAACAATAAGCCAAACCAAAAATAACCAGTGAAGCGTAACCAATTGTTGATTGTGTTAAATCGATAGAAGAGTCAACCGCAAATGCCGGAGATGCAAAAACTACCCCTAAAATGATAAATATAAAAGCTCGGATTTTCATATCTGCTCTCAACTCCCTGAGAAATAATAACTGGCTAAATTCTACATAAATACACATTTCATTAACGTGAGGTAAACCTGCAAGCTGCAAAACCCTTACACACTCAATTTCATCAAACACGCCAATGTTGTACAATTCTTGTACACATCTACAATAAATCTACCCTTATGGCTTAACTATTTGCCAAAATTTGAGCCAAACTATTTATCAGTAAGAGTAATTAAATGCCGTAGAAGAAGGACAGGTTTATGACAGAAATAAGCTATTGGTTAGATGGGATTAAAATTTGGTTCCAACCAAATCAAAGTCAAAATATTGAAATACTTATCGATCATGTAAACCTAGTACCTAGCACTCTTTTCGAAAATGTTGCTTCAGATATGAATAGTGAGGCTCTTGCTTACTGGTTTGACGCTTGCCAGCGTTTAAGCCTCTATTACCAAGATCAAGGTGACCCAGACAAAGCATTCTCATATCTACAATTTGCGTATGCCAAGTTACAAGGAATGATATGTCACCCTTCACACAGTGATGACATCAAACGTTGGAGCCTAAAAAAAATAGAACGAATGATCGTTGTAATGATGGAGTTTTGCCAAATACAGCAACAAAGTAAATGGCAGCAAGAAAGTATTCAACTCATTAATCTACACGTTATTTTTATGGAGGGGCAAAACAATTTAAATCTTGTCTATCGTAATGATTAAATCAGTTTCGTAAATTTATCTTACAGTTCGCAAGTTTTTACTAAGATAGAAGTAGCACTAATTAATTGCTACTTAAGGAAAATAGAGCAATGATAAAAACGACTATTTTAAAACATCTCTCTCTATTTACTCTTTGCACTATGATCAGCCTGCCATTCTCGGCAAGCGCTGATGTTTTACCTTCACCTCCCGTTATTGATGCAAAAGCTTGGCTATTAATGAGTTATGAATCTGGCCAAGTCATCGCAAGTTTTAAAGAGAACGAACCATTAGCCCCTGCCAGCTTAACCAAAATAATGACGTCGTACGTGGTGGGTAAAGAAATAAACGCAGGGCATATCAATAATGATGATCTTGTGATCATCAGTGAGAATGCTTGGGGTAAAAAATTCCCTGGTTCTTCTAAGATGTTTTTAAACATTGGCGATAATGTGACTGTCGACCAACTAAATAAAGGCGTAATTATTTCATCAGGTAATGATGCTACCGTCGCGTTAGCTGAACATGTTGCAGGTCACCAAGCGGCTTTTATTGAAATGATGAATCGTCAGGCTGAAGTCATCGGTATGCAAAACACCTATTTCACTAACCCACATGGTTTAGATGCTGACGAACAATTCACAACCGCCTATGACATGGCGATTTTAACCAGAGCACTAATCAAAGATTTACCAGTGATGTACGGACTATTTAAGGAAAAGTCGTTCACCTTTCAGGATATAAAACAAGGAAATAGAAACGGACTTCTATGGGATACCACATTAAATGTAGACGGTGTGAAAACAGGCCATACCTCGAAAGCTGGCTACAGTTTAGTGTCATCAGCGGAACAAAGCGGCCAACGGTTTATTGCCGTAGTAATGGGAACTAAAAGTACGGGCACAAGGCGTTCAGAAAGTAAAAAATTACTCACTTGGGGGTTTCGCTTCTATCAAGATCTTACCCCGACATTTGATGGTAAAGAGCTAGAGCCAATAAAAGTATGGTACGGATCGCCGTCAAAAGTATCAGTTGAATTAGGTGATGGTGGTGTAATCACCGTTCCTCGCCGACAACGTAAAAACCTTGAACATAAAGTATTTTATAATAATAACCTTGAAGCACCCATTTCTAAAGGTGCACAAGTAGGTAAAATTGAATGGTACTTAGATGAAGAAATACTCATCGTTCAACCTATTCTTGCGCTAGAGGATGTTGTAGAAGCACCTTGGTATGGCGCAGCCGTTGACACAATATGGCGACCGATTAGCCAATGGTTTTCAACTCAAGACTGGGAACCAGAAAAATAGCCAAACGCACATTACGTCTAACGATTCACTTAAAATAACGAATGCCACCCAACTTTATCGCTCAACTGGGTGGCATAGAAATATCACATCATTTGATTTTGCTATTATTGCTCAATCATCAAACTCTAGATCTACTTCATCATAATCAGCCCAAGCATCAAAATCTGAGCCTTTAAAATCAGAGTCTAATTCTTCCCATATATGATCAATACTTTTTAAACTAGGTTCATCATCAAACATAATCTTTCCTTACTAATACTGAATATGGCTTACTGCTGGAGTAAAACAACAAGTGCAACTGAATGTCATGTTCAATATTGTTATAAGCATAAAAAGTGACGGTTCCATGGATAAAAAATGGCAGTTTAATGAAATGTGAATTATATATACCCAAACAGAATCTTCGTAATAAAAGTGTCTTATTTCAATGCAACTATTGCCCGCAAGAAAAGAGCAATACATCACTCTTTATTTACAACCTAAAAGTACAAAGGAAATATCATGTCACGATTACACCTAATCTGGTCAATTACAGCAGGCCGTTCACAAGCAAAAATTGGTTTAACCCCTTGCCCAGACACTAAAGACGCCGATGTTATTGAATCATTGATAGAGTTCAGACGCTGGGGAGCTTCCGCCATTCTTTCATTATTGCCCAAAGAAGAGGTGATAAACCTTAATACAAGAGAAATTGAATCTCATGCAAAACAGGCAGGTATGGTTTGGTTTTATTTACCCTTACCAGACAATGACGTACAGCAAGAATCAGTACAGCATAATTTTGAAGAGCGCTGGCAAGCAGTTATGCCTTCTATTCATCAACTGCTAGATAACAACAAATCGGTGATTATTCATTGTCGACGCGGCTCATCTCGTACAGGCTTGGTTGCGATACGCTTACAATTAGAACGAGGCGTCACGTTTGAAAAGGCAACAAAAGAAGTAATATCGGTACGACCAAGTGCACTTGAACCACAAGCACACTTCGCATATATCAATTATTTACACGAAAACCTGTCACTTAGTATTTCAAACGGCCTTTTACAGAAGGCCTCATCAGATTCTTCAGTAAACAATACAAACACACTAACCGCTTAGACATCGTTCGATTAATGCTTATTGCCGGTTCATCAAGTTCTATTACCTACTCATCAAGTTCTGGTCGCATCCATACTGATTTAAAATCAAACCACCCCATCGAATTCGATGTCATTCCTTGGATAATCCCCGAGTTATCAACACCTAGCCAGTTATGGAATAAAGGAAGTATTTGCCCACTGTGGACGAGTTGAGTTCCTATTTGCTGACCAGGAAATTCACCTTCTTTATCCGCTCTCCATGCCATTACATCTCGCTCTATCGTATCAAACTCCTCTTTGGGCATTACACGCGATATATGATCGAAGCTATAAACCCAAGGCAGTATTGCATCATTACGGTAATTGCTGAGGCTCATACCACCCAGCCACATATCAATCTTATCGGTATGCTTACCCAATAATATATCCGTTGATGTTTGCTCGATAACTTTCAGCTTTACCCCATCTTCAGCTAATAGCTTTCTTATTGTTTCTGCCACATGGGGATAAACCGGATGCTCTTGAGGATAAGCCAGCGTTACTGTACGTTTTGCTGGTGCCGATTCAACAACAGGTGCTGATAATACGTGCATCCACCCTGGTAGTAAGCCATAAGCGTTGTTTAAACGAAAATCACCAATTTTTTCCAACTCAAGTAGCCGTAAAATGTTAATAGGCGCTAAACGGGATTGAAAATACTCAGCCCATTCACGGTTATTTGCCAACCCGCAGTTACGGTTAAACAATAAATAGTTACACCCTTCATCTAGCTTTAGACGTGAAGATACATTGGTAAACTCAAAAGTATTCACGTCCGTTGTCGGCTTTAGATAACAAGCGGTAAAATCAGATAGAATCCAGATATCAACCATATCGATTAACGCACGAAGCCCAAAATATTGATCAAACGCTTCTAATTTAAGCCGTTGTTTATCATTCATCGCCACTTTATAAGCGCCAGTACCAACAGGATAAAGTTTATGATCTTGGCGTTGTAACGCATCAGAAGGTTGAATCATTGCAAGTATATTTGAGAGTAAATCGGCTAAACGAAAATCATCTTTACTGAGGTGAATATCAATCACATTAAGGAACGGTGAATCGATCCCTTTTATATGCTTGAAAAGCCGATGAGTTTTAACTTGTTCAAGCGTTGATATAATATCTTTGCTTTCCAAAAGCTTGCCATCGTGAAACCGAACTGCAGGGCGAATATAAAAACGCCAATGCCTAGGTGTTAACGCCTCCCAGTGATGCGCTAAATCCCCTTCTACTTCCTCTTTTTCCTCATTAATCCGAGTTAACCCATTAAAAATCTGACGAACAAGGTGCTGTTCAGACCGTCGTAATGGCAAAAGAGGATTAATATTATTAAAGGGGCGGTAGTAAGGAAGCCGGACAATCTGCTTACCTTTTTGAGTTGTTACACCCAATTGCTCTTGAATCAAAAGAACGAGTTTATCTGCATTATGATCAAGTGCAGCCAAAGCCGGTTCTAACTTGCCTTCTGCGACAAGTTTTCTTGCATGTAGAACCTGTAACTCGCTGTCACTACTATGAAACTTTAATCGTGACTTCTTCCCTCGCCCTACTGCTGGTTCCCAATCAATCCAGCCTTTTTCGACCATTTTATTCATAACCATACGAACATTACGTCGAGTACAAAATAGAACCTCAGCGATTACCTGTAAATTCGTTTCACTATCCTCACCAGAGAAGTGATTATACAAACGTTGAAATTGTAACTTGAGGCGTTGACCTGTCATAAAAGGGGAACCTTCTTTATGGTTTTCTTCTGTTTTAACTTTCCTATTTTAACGTAAAAATAGACTCGAATAAAAAACATTAGGACATTAATTATGAAAAGTTTTTTCTGGAAGTTTTTCATGAACAGTAAAAAGTTCGATCGCAAATATTTACCGAAACAAGAACACCGTTTGGCGATACTTAGTTCAGTATGCCAATGGAATATTGATAAAATGGACGCTAAAGAATACCGGTCACACTTCTAGTGAATAACAATACACAGTAACGCTTCCCCCCAAAAGATGTTGCTCCTGAGTGATTATTGTTAACTCTCGTCTTTCAGCCAGCCCTTGTGGCTGGCTATTTCTATTCAATGCTAAAAGTAAAGCGCCCTTAACTCAGTTAATTTGAGTAAAAGACGCTTTAGATATGTTGTAATGATGATTAATCAATAAGCTCAAATAACGGTAGCGCCATTAAGTTATACTTTTTCTTTTATTAATTCATCACAAACAGCTTGAAGTCGAATAATCTCTTCACTTTGCTGTTGTTCTGTACTCTGAACATGATTAAGTGACTCAGTTAGGGTATTAATCTGTACTTGCAATGCACTGTTAACCCCTTCAAGTTCTTTTCCATGTGTTAACGAATCACTTAATTCACTACTAAGCTGCAGCACTTTTTTTGCACTTTCTTCAAATTCTGCTTTTTGCTTTCGAGCATTACGTTGCGCAGCTTGCTTTGCTTTTACCGCTTTATCTAACTCTGCATCATGCGCTTCAAATTGACGTCTATTTTCAATGATTTTCTTTTTTAAGATCTTAATTGATTCTTGATAAATCGCTTCTTCACTACTGACCTGCAGCTTCTCTGTTTCATACTGTTTAACTAATTTAGCTTCAGCCTGAGTACCTAACCCCATCACAACACGCCATGCATCAAACATTGTATTGTGAGCGTGATTCATCGCATCAAACGGAAATATTAATCCGCTTTTAGGTGCCATACTTTTTTCAGCCATAGCAACCTCAAACTCTTTCAGCGCAGAAAGAGCATTATGGTAGCTACCCAAAAATGGATTATTTGATGATAAATTTATAAATGACTGGTCTTTCAATTCTGCATCCATGTAAGAATTCCCTAATAAAATAAATGGCAATATCAATAATATTTCTAACAACTAAAATACGTAGTTACATTGCATAAAAATAGAACTAACACAGCATATTCTGCATAAAATATCAAAATAGCGTTCTGCAGCACGCCATCAAACATATTATGCAACTAATACCTTAACGTTACATGTTAAACCCTTTTGATGACGATTTATAGACATGAGATTAAAGCTAAAACTCTATTTTTATACCGATCTGGGTAAGTAAATGGTCATTAATTTGTTAAATAGTAACGCTACGCTTTCGTTATCAATGCGAACATTATGCCATCACTGATTTACTTGATTTCTAACGCCATACTCGGTAGAAAGCCCTTCTTATACTTTAAAACGACAGAACAAATATGACTGACTGTACCCATGCTGATGCAACGATAAATACCGAAAACACATTAAGTCCTGACGAGATTAAAATGAACAATTCGCTTAATCAAAATAAAAAGATTCAAAACCAACAAGCTGATGTTTTTTCATCGCTAATGCATAGCCGTCGTTCTGTCAGAAAATATGATCAAACAGCTAATTTTGATCATGATGCCGTTGCTCGTGCCTTAACCCTCACAACACTTTCACCCAATAGCTCTAACATGCAACTTTGGGAATTTCATCGCGTTATCAGTGATGACAAGCGTATGACTCTCGCATCATATTGCATGGGGCAAAATGCAGCAAAAACAGCAAATGAATTAGTCGCCTTTGTTGTTACCCCGTACAAATGGAAAGAAAGAGCCGCTATGAATGCCAATCAGATACGCGAGGCATTCGACGGCAGAGAAGATGAAACATCGAAACGCGCCCTTAAATATTATGAAAAGCTGATCCCATTTATTTATAACAATGATCGCTTTGGGCTATTTGGATTAGTCCGTAAAGCCATCAGTTACTTTCTTGGCCGCAATAAGCCAATGGTACGAGAAGTCAGTAAAGCCGATGTGCGTGTATGCCTTCATAAAAGTAGTTCATTAGCCGCTATGACCTTTATGACGGCAATGCGTGCTGAAGGCTATGACACGTGCCCAATGGAAGGGTTTGATTCAATACGTGCAAAGCAACTATTAAGCCTGCCAAAAACAGCTGAAATAACAATGATAATAAGTTGCGGAAAACGCCTTGAAGAAGGAGTCTATGGTGATCGCCACCGGGTTAATAATCAAGATGTCATCTTTAACCATTAAGAAATTACCCTTTCTCTAAATATCTCATACCTTATTGAATTTATTTGCGGTAAGGTATGATGATCTAAGTTTAAGAATCTATGATAAGCAGTTTATGATTGAACAAATCACCGAGTTAAAGAATAGCTGGATGGCAAGTCACATTACTGATGCTGAATTCCCAACACCTTTAAGTGAAAAAGGGTTAAATCTTTATCAAAGCCGATTAAAACAACTATCAACCCAATTTTTATCAACGATTCCAAGCAATTCAGACTCAGAGCTGACCTATTATCGTGTTGACTGCCACCCTCTTACTATACGATTTTCAATGGTTCTTGCCAGTCAGTGGGAAGATGAGAATGAGAAAGAAGCAGTTTTTGAATATCTAACACAAATTATGTTTGAAGATAATTCACCTGCACATCTTTATGTGGGTTTCCATAAAGGTAAACCAGCAGCATGTGGAATGATTTACCGCCAAGAAACAGAGCAAGGTCTGTGTACTCTCGTTTCTGATGTCATGGCCCTTCCTCTGCCGAATAAAGCTAATTTAATGCAGATGATGGAAAATCACCTGTTAGCGCTTGCGGATCTAGATAGTCAGTTTTTCGTCACACAAAAATAGCGTTCTCTACACCTAACTTGTTTAGTAAAAGTCGCGAACAATAGTTACCTTTTGCTCGCGCTTTTACTCTGCCATAATCACCTGAACATTTTTTCATTTAAAATAGCCAATAACTGACAATAATCTAATGATAAAATGGTGATAAGTACAACGACTACATAAAAACACATACCTGTAGCATGCATTCAAAAATAACCTATAGAATACTTTTTACTAATTAAGTAAACTTGCACAACATTCGCATATATAATTAATTTTAACCTAAAGCGAATAAGTTTACGGTTAGAATAGGAAAATTCGCATGACAAGGAATGTATCATGAGATATTTGTTTATTTATTTTTGTAGTTTAATGCTTCTTGGTTGTAGTTCTGGTTTGAAGGTCTCTATACCTGATAAATATACCGATACACAGAATCAATCTATAGGATTTCTTGTTGGCACTCTTGGTGCAACAACCGTTTGGCCATCAACTGGTGAAACCTTAGTTACAACGTTACATATTCGAGAAGTCAGCACTAGAAGCTCGATTCTAATGAGTGACGATGATATTGAAAATGAAGTAATAACGTTAACGAATGAAAATCAACACTTTGATTTTAAAAATAAAAAAGAAATAGGACAGCTTTTTACCTTACCATTGCCAGTTGGCGAGTATGAAATATTTCAAGTCACAATTAAAGGTTCAAATGGTAATCAAACGTTTACCCAAAAAACAGATGAGGATCTTTCACTAAAATTTGAAATAACTGCGGCTAATGCCAGCTACATTGGCGAGTTCATTGCAAAAAGTCGTGTCGCTGAAAGTCAATTATGGAATCTAAAATTCCCCAGCGGTTACGGTTACTTCGTACATGACTATAATAAAGCCCGTGACGAAGTCCTTTTCTACGAGTTAAATCCACAGCTCACAGATATTCAATTCGACGTTAAAACACTAGCAACGATTAAAAACCGTCTGATTTATACAAAGATTAATAAATCCTAGTCAAACATAAACCCGACTCTACTCTGATTCGGGTGCTTCACCTTGGCGTTTTAAATGTTTCTGTTTTGTTTTTTCTGATATATCTTTCACTAACTTTTTCACTTTTGGTGCAGAATATATTCTATCTTTCATACTTCATCACCTTTCTATACTAATAAATCGACGATACACAACATTCGCACAATCGTCATACTCATTTCATATTTTATAAATACTAGTATATACCGTGAATCCATAATGCGCGTAAAAAAATCACCTTTCTACATACTTTGCTTAATCGGCTATGTAGGTTTCATTTTTATACCTTGCTAAAATTTTATGTTCAATAAAACTCGAAAGGATAAACATCACAACATACCCTGTACACAGTGCAATAATTATCGCTACAACGTTAGCTGTAAATTGCGCAAACAAGTAATATGAAACAACAAGGGTCACAATACCGCTCAAACGAATAATTAAACTTTCGGTAAAGCAACCGTGCGCTTTAATATAGGCCAGTTGGTACGCATTAAGCATTAAAAACACGAAAAATATTGAGAAATGGAATAATACAGGAACCGCACCTTTATATTCATCAGGGAAAACGAACAATACAATGTCTTTTCCGAAAAATAACATGCTTAAAAAGAAAGTAGACCCTACAATAAAGCTCAATTTATAGATCCATTTTTTAATTTTTCGTATTTGATCATGCTTTCCTTCACGAACACATACAGCTAACTCTGGTAAAACGAAACGGTAAATAGGAAAAACAAATAGCATCGTAAGGTAGGTAAATATTGGGCGGACAACCACTTGGAAATCCCCTAACTCATCGATACTAAAGTGACTGATCGTTAATAACACGGTGATGTAGATCATAAAGATACTTGCACCAGCTTCAAGCGATGCTGTAACACTCTTTTTCACATAGCTGATTAACATAGGGTCAAGCTGCACTGCAGCTAAAGGGCGTGTAGAGATTTCTTTTCGACGGCTTATAAACATATACGCAGCCGTCCCTAAAGATGACAACGTCAATCCATAAAAGAGAGAGGTAAGAGCATCAAAGCCTAAACCATAATAGCAAGTAACAAACATTACCACATTGCTAATGGGCTCAATCCAAGTCACCTTATTAGAAATACTGTACAAGCGATACATCGCAATTAAATTAGTAAAATAGACTTTTAACCCCATGCCAAAAATGATGCCCACCAGCTGTATGTAGCTCACATTGATATTTAATTCATGCTTTATATAGGGAATAACGACTCCCCATGTAATCAATACCATTGCAATTAAGCTATATCGGAAGATATTGATGATGTCTCGATCATTATTCGTTTGTGAGTAACTCACTACCATCGATGAACGGAAGCCTGTCATCAATATTAAAGAGAGTGAAATGATATCAACCACACTGTGATACAGGGCTAAATCAGTTTTAGGCACCCATTGTGCTAACCAAATCTTAAACGAGAAACCAACTAAAATACTGGCAAGCGTTGCCCACACTCCAGTAATGAATGCTTTTTTTAGGCGAGAAAGTGAATCATTTTCCATGATGGTGCCATCTTTGGGTTAACTTCCATTGCATAGTAATGAAATTAATTCTCATTTGAAACGTATTTACTTCATAAACTCTCTTTTCTTTGTGATATATCAACATCGACAAAACTGATGAAGAACACCAACTCAGCCTACTGGATGTAGAGCCTCAGAGAGTTAAAATACATATATACCCTATAAAATATTCAAAAGGAAAGCAGCATGTATCACGCCCATGTTTACTTTGAGTTATCCCAAGAATCACTAGCCACGCACCTTCACCATGAAATCACAGCTAACCGCGATGATATTTTGAGAATATTCCCACTCGTCATGCATAAAGTAGGGCCTCATGATAAGCCAATGTTTGAAATACATTTCAATGATAATCAACAGGGGTTTGTTAACTGGTTAGATCAACACCGTAAGGGGTTGTCTGTACTTATTCATCCTAATACAGGTAATGATTTACAAGATCATACTGATAACGCTGTATGGCTCGGTGAAGAACTCCCAGTGCGCGTCGATATATTCAAATAGAACAGAAATACACGACTCTTTAAAACATTCCCCGTTTTTTATTGCTGTTTTCAATTACTGTCTTCATTTTTTAGGGTAATGCTTGATGTTTTTATCAGTACTAACGCGATTCCACCAAGAATCGCAATAGATGCAAAAATAAAACGAAAAGATAACGCTTCACCCAAAAAAAGAATACCAGCGACAGCAGCTAAAACAGGTACACTTAGCTGAATCGTAGCGGCGTTTGTTGCTTTTAAAAAAGGCAAAACTGAATACCACAACGCGTAACCGACACCTGATGTTAACGCACCAGAAGCTATGGCATACCAAAGTCCACCCAGATCAATATCAGCATTTTTAAATGAAAGAGCACTCAACACTAGCGCTATCGGTATTGATCTTAAAAAATTTCCCGTAGTAACAAGCGTTGGGTTACCAACCCCTCTACCACGTAGTGAATAGATCCCCCAAGCCACGCCTGCTCCCATCATTAAAATAGCGCCGAATAATGATGGTGAGGATAGCCCTGGAAACAATAAGCCAATAAGCCCAGCAAGCGCCAGCGTTAATCCAGCCCCTTGTTGCTTACTTAATCGCTCGCCTTTATACATACCGTGTCCAATCATTGTTGCTTGCACTGCGCCAAACAATAGCAATGCACCCATCCCGGTCGACAGGCTGACATAAGCAAAAGAAAAACCTGCGGCATACATAAATAAAGCACAAGCAGATATCCAACTGCCCTCACCTTTGTACGGTTGATGATTAACAAATGAAATCAACCACAACATAATAAAACCAGAGAGCAATCGAAGCGAAGTAAAACTGGCTGGATCTATCGTCGTTTCTAAGAAAGCAGCTCGACTCAATAATGAATTACCTGCAAAGGCAATCATAGCTATAGTAGTGAGTATGAACACGTGCTGGCTGGGCATTTTAGCATTGCTCTTCACCATCTGATATCAATTGAATCTTCAGGACCTATCCAACAAAACGGGTTATAAGCAACCTCCCACAAGTAGCCATCAAGATCTTTGAAATAACCAGAATATCCCCCCCAAAACACTTTCTGACCGTGCTTGGTAATCGTCGCGCCTGCGGCTTCTACTTCAGCCAACACTTGATCGACTTCAGCTTCCGATTTCACATTATGCGCAAGTGCAAAACCAGAGAAAGATTGATCAGTATTATCACTAGAAGCCACTTGGGCATCTTCTGCTAAGGCATCACGATCATACAAACCTAACCAGGTACCATTTAGAGTAAAAAAGGCGACCGATGGTGGCGATTCTTTTTGAGGAAACCCTAACCCATCACGATAGAATGCGACTGACTTTTCAAAATCTTTAACACCGAGAGTAATCATGCTAATTCTTGGTTTCATAACTTCATTCCTTATTGTTTTTTTTTGAGGCTCCGTAGAGAAAAGATAGCATTAGCAAACACTTTACCACCAATTCAAAAAGCAAAAGACTCACAAATTAGTGAGCCTTTTTAAATACGGATTTGAAGTTGGTGGTTTAAATTTCCACTATTCGCTTTTTCGCTAATGACATGGCTAAATTATTATCATAATAAGCGGCTTCATTAATGAAGTGTGGATAGGCTTCATAATCACCTTCCCAACTGATTTCAGAGCCATCAAATAATGTAAAAATAGGGTCACCTGAATTCAATTGTTTAAAATCACCGTCTTGAACGTTTTTATGAACCATACCAATTCGCTCACCATTTTCATTTTCTGGTAATTTTAGCGTTTCGGTATATTCAAATGCTTCATAGCTCGATGGCAACTCCGGCAAGGTATTGGTGTTATGTAGGTCAACATAATCCAAAATATGACGAGTCATATCTTCCATCCAGTCAAGTACATCTTGACGGATAACAGATTGAGGTTGTGGACCAATTTCGACAATCACACCTTGCGGCGTAATAGAACTTAAAAAGTAATGTTCTTCAACAGAAGCATGATCTTCAAATACAACAACCGCTTCAGGCATGCGAGATTTTACATAAGCACCCATTTTGCAGTTAAACTCATCAGATTGAAGCAGAATTAACGATGGCCCCATGTTACTGGTCGTATTATGTAAATCGATAATAAAGTCTGTTTTTGCATCACCCTTAGGACCAAGCTGATTATTGATAACCTTGGCACGACTTTGTTCATAGTTAGCCAGATCGAGATTTGCAAGCTCAGAAATATCAAATTGTCGGTTTAAATCGCTATCAACGTAACGTTTATTCTCTTCGTGCGCTTTAGGGTTAGCAAGTACTGTTTGAACAGAAAAGCTGCTACGAGATATCAAATTATGGTTATTTTGCCACTTACGTAACAAGTAGATACCGCTAAATTCATTACCATGCGTACCGCCAACAACGGCAACACTGTTAATTTTAGTCATCCTTGTTTCTCTTAACTAGTTATTCAAAATTGAGCATAATTTCAGTGTACTCAATTTCAATCTAGATACCAACGAAAGTTAACCTTAAAGTAATAAATTTACACAGATAACGGTAGTGTCTGGGCTAGTTTAAGATATGAATGTAATTCGTTATTTTTATACTCAATGGCTGAATGAATATTCACATTACGATTAGCAATAATAGAACAGTTGTAATCGTTATCCTCCTTTGTGATCGCCAATTCAATAACACCATCGTCTAACTTCCAACTGCCCACCGTTTTGATCCGTGTAAATAAGGTGTATTCCTCTAATCGCCCGTCTGAGTGCAGAATGACTTCGGTGATATGACCTGCACTACATGTTTTGATCCAATGTTGAGCTGTAACATCAGCGATTGTAAAGTTGCGTTTAGTTTCTAACCATTGATGCATCAATTGTTGCTGTTCTGTATCGAGTTCGGGCAGAGCATCAATATCAAGTAAACGTACACGACCTGTTTCACGATAAAACAGCTGTAACAATTGAAGGGTTTTCTTTTCGAACATTTAGCTTACCTTACGCAAGGAAATCATAAACATAGGATAGGTATAACCTTAAACATGCCGAATTGCGAAAGGTGTTAATGAATGAAATAAGAAATTGCAGTATTTATCACAATAATAAATGTGTTTATGATAAATACCCTTTTCGATTTAATGATCCACTTTTCCGCGTAATGACTTCGTATTTCCACGCTGGGTTTTCTTATCCATGCGGCGTCGCTTTGACCCCATAGTAGGTCTAGTTGCACGTCGTGCCTTTTGTTGAACAACGGCCGCTTGAATAAACTCTTTTAGGCGCTGTAACGCGTCTTCCCGATTTTTTTCTTGAGTACGAAATTGCTGAGCTTTAATCACGATAACACCGTCTTTCGTTATGCGATGATCCGAAATTCTCAACAAACGTTCTTTATAGAAATCAGGTAATGTTGACCGCTTAATATCAAAGCGTAAGTGTATAGCACTTGATACCTTGTTTACATTTTGACCACCCGCTCCTTGCGAGCGAATAGCCGTAATTTCGATTTCCCAATCGGCAAGTTCTACATTATTAGAAATGGTAAGCATAGTTGTTCAATAGTCAATTCAAATACAGGGTTAGTATAATCGTTAACGACTTTCAAATAACCTTTCTTGAAGAAATTAAATGATCATCAATAAATATCACCTTACTGTGATCTTGTTTACAGGCCGACATGACCAATATTTAACTTATCATCATAAATCAGTAAGGTAGCGCATTATTCAAATCAATGGATTACGAGAACAAAATGGATACTCTTATATCACTACTCGCTCAAGCTGGGCACACCTTTAAACCTTGGTTAGGTGAAATATCACTCACTATCGTCGCTTGTTCATTGATTATTTTTGGTTCAGATATTAATCACTTCCTACGTCGCCTTTTGTCAGGTAAGAACATTTTTATTCGAACGAGTACTTTTATATTAGTTAATTCATTTGGTTACGGCTTGCTTCTCATTAAGGTTTCTCCTTGGTTAACCCAACAATTGAGCACAATGCCAAGCCAGTGGATGTTTGTTTCAGTAATGACAACATTCATTATCATCGGATTATGGGCACAAAAAACACGCCACTATTAAGCGCCGCTCATTAAAAAATATATTTACGTCTCAATTTGTTACCAATTATCGGTATGATCGACCATTTTATTGACCTAAAACAGCTAAAAACAGGGTTACTTCAGTTTAAAGTACTAACTCCTGTTCCTAAAAAAGCATAATCATGACTAACATAAACCAAGAAAGATTAATCGAACATTTCATCGAGCTTATTAAGATCAACAGTGAATCCCAAAACGAGAAAGCTATCGCTGAAACCCTTGCAGAGCAACTGGGTGGTATTGGCTTCGACGTTACTAAATTACCAGTACCTGAAAATATTTCGAATGGCTTCAATATTTACGCAACGCTACCAGGCTCGCTTGAAGGTAGTATTGTACTAAGTTGCCATATGGATACCGTTGCACCAGGTAATGACATAGAGCCAATTATCGTCGATGGCATTATCAGCTCGAAGGGTGACACAATTCTTGGTGGTGATGATAAATCAGGTATTGCTGCGATAATGGAAGCAGTTCGTTGTATCAAGGCTAACAATTTACCCCATAAGACTATCGAGATCGCCTTCACTGTCTATGAAGAAGGTGGTTTGCACGGTTCAAAACACTTCGACATGTCATTCGTTAAATCGACAGAAGCTATTGTGCTTGATTCAGGCGGCGCTATCGGCACTATTATTACAACAGCACCTGGTCAGCAAAATCTAAAGATCAATATCACAGGCAAGCCTGCCCACGCTGGTTTAGCACCAGAAACAGGGATCAATGCGCTAACCGTTGCTGCTGATGCAATTGGCCAAATGAAGCTATCTCGTATTGATGCAGAAACAACAGCAAACATTGGTGTTGTTCAAGGCGGCCAAGCAACTAACATCGTTATGCCTGCTCTATATATCGAAGCAGAAGCGCGTTCTTTGAATGATGTGAAATTAGCGAACCAAGTTGAACACATGGTAACAACATTTGAAGCAGCGGCTGAAAAACACGGTGCACAAATCGATATCGTATCAACTCGTGCATATAACGCTTATAACATTGATGATAACGACGTATTTATTGATGATATAAAAGCGGCTTTCTCTGCTAATGGTGTTGAGCCTAAAACCAACTCTACTGGTGGCGGAAGCGATGCAAATATCTTCAATGAAAAAGGGTTAAAAACAGTTAACCTTTCAACAGGTATGGCAAAAGTACATACCACTGAGGAATATATTGCCATTGCCGATATGGTGAGCATCACTGACTTTATGTATACCTATTTAACGCGCTAATTTGCCGTTATATTGACATAAGTAAACAGAAATGAATAAACCGGACAAACTAGAATAAAACTAGATGTCCGGTTTTTCTTTGCAATGAATATATTACCTAATACTTCTAACCTTGCAGTGTTTGCATCTCGCGGTAAGAGCGGCTTTCCAATTGTGCATCCGTCAATCCTAGCTTGGCTGCCAACTCGAGCAATTCTTGCTTATATTGACCTAGTATTGATTCATCGTCAGTCATGATTGCAAGTTCAGCAAAATCCCCCAGCCCTTCCAAGTGATCAACGGTTGCGTGAAATTTACCTATAAAATAGATGCTTCGAGTCTTCTGTAATTCCAACACTAGGTTAAACCCCATCGTTAGCAACATGCTTTTTGCTTTATCACTATCAGTAATATTTACAGCCTCACATCGATCGGCTTCAGGGCCTTTTACAATCCATAATTTAATACCAGATGGCTGCATATTACGAATACAAACACTCTTGTTTTGCTCTTTTAGCGAGCTGCCGCCTACAAAGTCAAAATAGCAATCATGTTCAAGGTTATCTTCCAACAGAATCTCTGGATTCATGGCCTGTAAATATGATAAAAACTGTGTTTTTGAGGTTAATTTGTATTTTAACTCTACTTCGTATTTGCCTTTAAAGTGTTGTGTCATGCTGCGATCCATTGAAAATAACATTAGTAATATGCACAGCTATTATAACGTGAAGCCTCATTTGAAAACACGAGATGGCGCAACCCGTTAAGGTTACGCCACAGTGTTAAACAAACTTATTATTAACCAATTACAACACCCAAGCTTAGTAACGCCATTACCATCAAACTCAGCATACCAATTAAAGGGCCAATGAATTTAAGCCAAGATGAGTATGCTACACGACCAATAGCTAAGCCCCCCATTACCACACCCGATGTTGGCGTTACTAAATTGGGTAAACCAGATGCTGACTGAAAAGCCGTTACAACAAGCTCGCGTCCAACCCCTGCAAAGTCAGCTAACGGTGCAAGTACTGGCATAGAAAGAACAGCCAGACCAGAAGATGACGGAACAACAAGACAAAGTACCGCTTCAATCCAATAAATCGCATTAATGAAGGCGATTTCATGTAAACCACCTAGAAGACCCTCAGCATAATTCAAAATAGTATGTGTGATATTGCCATTATCCATTACGACCACTAAACCGCGAGCAATGGCGATGATTAAGGCGACACCCAGTAAATCTCGAGCACCTTCAATGAAGCTATCGGTAATTTCAACTTCAGATAATCGGCCGACAAAACCAACAATGATACTTGCACCGATAAATAGCGCAGATAGTTCAGCCATCCACCAGCCTGCGATAGAGACACCCCACATCATGACGGCAAACGTTAAACCGAATATTGCTAATACGGCTTTACGAATACCAGTAAGCTCTGGCGCTTGTTGTTCTTTACTGTGTAAAAAATGACGTTCATTGTCTTCTTTTTGATGAGCAACAAGTGACGCTGATGGGTCATGCTTTACCTTCGCGGCATAACGCATCACATAAACCACGCAAACGATCCAGCCTAATGCGAGAATAACGGCGCGTAAAACAATGCCTTCCATAAAATTAATTTCGGCTGCATTCGATGCAATAACCGTCGCAAATGGATTAATGGTTGAACCTAAGCAACCAATACCGGCTCCCACCATAATAATGGCAACACCGACGATACTGTCATAGCCCGCTGCAATCATTACTGGGATTAACAAAGCATAAAAAGGAATAGTTTCCTCCGCCATGCCATAAACAGTCCCACCCATTGCGAATAATCCCATAAGAATAGGAATCATCCACTTTTCACGTCCATCTAAACGCTTCATTGTGCCAGCAATACCTGCATCAATCGCACCGGTACGGGTAACAACAGCAAGAAACCCGCCAATTACCAATACAAATAATGCAACATCAACAGCACGCGCAGCATAGCTAGATGGATCGTAAAAACCCTGAATAGGAGCCATCAATACTTCAACAATACCCTGCGGATTAGCAGCAACGGTTTCGAATGAACCCACTAACGGTACCATTTTACCGAGGGTTTCATTCATCACCATTTGGTATTGCCCTGCTGGAATGATCCAAGTCAGCGCGGCCATTAAAACGGTTAAGATCATTAAAATTGTGTAGGCAGAGGGAAACTTAAATTTCGTCATTAGGATGTCCTTATTTAATGGGGCTCAGAGCCCCATATTGTGGGTGGTATTCCACCTTCTTATTTATGCAACAAAGTCCATTATTTCTTTTACTGACATGTCTGATAATCCCATTTTTTCTAAGGTGCGACCCTCTTTAAAATAGTCAGTATCGTTATAAGCATTATCAATATGCAGACATGATGTCACGAGCGGTGTATTTACCCCTGTTAGTTGTCCCAACTCGTAACAAGGCACTAAAAGATAAGCAGCATCTTCCGTGATATAACGGTTAGACGCTGAATTAGGGGCACTATTCAGTTTTCCATGTGTTTCTGATGTACGGTTCACTTCATACACATTTTCACATTCCATGGCATACAACGCATTCATAGCATCAAGCTCAGGGATTAATTCAAGTCCTAATGCTTTACCAATCTGAATACGCTCACTTTCCATTACTGCTGCCGCTTTCGCTGTTGAAATAGAGCAGCAATCTTTGTAATAGTTAAACTGCCCATCAAAATTTTCAAGTAACCCCATACTCAAAGTTGTAAGCAGTGGATGTCCACCAAAGTTGATGTTTTCTAAACCAGCATTAATGACATTATCGAGTTTTTTTAATGGTAATGGCATCACAGGTTGCAACTTAGCGATAGCATCATCTGTTTTAGAGGCAGGAAAAGCGGCAACAGGTAGAAACTCTTTCATTCCCAGAATCGCAAGCTCTGCAGGACCAACAATACGAGTCGCCCATGGAATTGAGATTGCATCCACAAAGGTGATATCGAGATCACCATAACCCTGCTCTGCTTTAATACGATTAAGCACCAATGAACCATAATTACCCGGCATTAACATCACTATTTGACCGTCACGCAAATGCGGTAACATCTCAATGAATAACGGTTCTTGTGCAAATGAAGGAACAGGTAAAATCAGTAAATCAGAATACGCAACAGTTTCAGCCAAATCACGACTGATGGTATCAATGGCTTGGAAACCAGCATAAGCCAATGACACATCATTAAATGAACTTAATGCTTCAATACCACCACGTTGTTCGATATCAGTAAGCGGTTGATCAAAACCTATTGCACCGTATAAACACACCTTCGCACCATGTAATGAAAAGTGATACGCCGCGGTTAACCCTGCATTACCAGACCCAATGATAGAGACTCGATTGGACATCATTCTTCCTTATTTTTCTGTTTGTTTGATCTTGAAATCAGACTAAGAAATACAATGAATATTGACCAATGCTAAACCCTTTCAGCACTATGCAAAAATGTAATACTCTACAAACACAATAAGCATAAAGGCATGATAATGATGAAATTTAAAAGTAAATTGTTCTAACACACAACACAAGGTTAACTGTGATGTATCTCCGTATCATCATTATTTAAATCACGCATAGAGCCAATTTTTAGGTAGATATTCATTTCATCGGCTAGCAACATAAACTGCTCTATAAACAACTCTGCATGGCGATGAATCGGCTTAAGGGCGGGATATAAAATATCGAATTCAAAAGGCAGTAAGAACGTAAGCGGACGCATTACAACATCACAATGCTCGCTCGCCATATGAGCCGTAAAGGGATCAGTAATGGCGATACCAACACCTTCACGCACCAATGCAGCAGCGGTACTCGCTAATGACACCTCAATATGCTCGATAGTCGATAAATTATAACGGCGTAATAACTGATCAATACGCCGCTGCGTAATGTCTTTCTCATGACGGATAAGTACCTGATCTGCAATATCATGGATATCGATCGACATTTTATTGGCTAAAAGTGATGATGCAGGTAACAAACACACGCATTCACTTTCTACTTTTTGTGCTTTAACACCCGCGAGCTGCTCATCAATAAATGCAAAACCAATATCCGTTGTTTGACTTTGTACCCGACGAACCACATCTTCAGAACGATACGTTTTAAAACCGACTTTCATCCGTGACGATTGCTTTAAAAAAGTCGCTAAGATACGCGGAAGAAAAGCATTTGATAACAAGGGCATCGCGGCAATATTTAAGCTACCAAAACGATGTGCTCGAATAGAATCCGCTGCGCTATCAAGACCTGACACAGCCTCAAAGACTTTTGCGACTTCTAAGTAAAACGCCTCACCTTCGTCACTCAAGACTAACCGGTTACCCTTACGGATAAATAAATTAAAACCCAAACGTTGTTCAAGCCCTGAAAGCAGGCGACTTACAGCGGGTTGGCTTAAATTGAGTCGCTCTGCGGCGGCAGTAACTGTTTGGCATTCAATAACAGCTTTAAATGCGTTTAATTGCGTTAATTTCATAAGAAGCGGGCTGTAATTTTTGGGTGACTAACGCTAACAGAACAAGACTATAATTACATTGAAGCAACCAATAGATTTAGCGTATTGATTAATTTATTCATACTGAAAAGGTGAACCGAATAACACCGTTTATTCTGAGTGAACGATTCATAGCTCAATTTAAATTCAACGGGTTATATATTTAGCTAAAGTCTAATAGTCAATCATAAAAATAGTAGTATGATAAATATTAAAACAGATTTAAGGATCTGAATTACAACGCTTCAATAAGGACGATACTATGCTTGATGCTAACAATACCGCGCTCGTGATCATTGATGTTCAAGGCAAGTTGGCTCAAATAATGGCCGATAAAAGTGCCCTATTCAGTAGTTTAGAAACCATGGTTAAAGGAGCTGCTATTCTCGAACTACCCACTCTTTGGGTTGAGCAGTTACCCGATAAGCTCGGTGGTACCATTGCTGAAATTTCAGAGAACCTTCCTAATCAAGAACCCATTGTAAAAAATACATTCAGTGCATATCAAACAGCTGAATTTATCTCCGCATTAGAAGCAACGGGGTGTAAAAATGTGCTTGTTGTTGGTATCGAAGCGCATATTTGTGTGTATCAAACCGTGATGAATTTATTAGATGCAGGTTATGGCGTAGAAGTGATTACTGATGCTGTATCGTCAAGAAATGTGCAAAATAAGACGATTGCATTGAACAAAATGCAGCAAGCTGGCGCGCAGCTATCTTGTACTGAAATGGTGCTATTTGAATTACAAGCAATAGCACAAGGTGAGCGATTCAAGCAGATATTGAAGATTATAAAGTAACACGCTATTTCTTCATTTTATTTATTACATCTCAGAAAAAACGACCGGTTCACCGTTAAGATGAACCGATCGTTAAGTCACTTAATAACAATATTAAACCAAGTACAACATCAAACCAGCGTATAACCTACAGCCGCTAGATATGATGAACATAGCATTAGGCACAATCCAAACGTCATAATACCTAAAAAAGGTTTACTCCGTGTTAGTAGCGGCATTAGCCATACACCTACACCCGCTAATAACACACCTAAACTCAATACCTGTGCAATGAATGGTCCTAGTTCATTGTGGCTATCTACACGTGCAGTAAGTTCACCCACTTGTGGCAACCCTGTTAGTAAGCAAATCACCGCAATCAAAGTACCTATAATTGGAAGGTAGCGATTTACCTCTTCAACTTTATGTTCAGCCTTCACCAATAATGTATGGGCAAACAGCGTTCCGCCGCATAATGTCGTGGCAATGAAATGACTGGCAATTAGCCATTGATCAGTTCTAACAATTAAACCATGCGTTAAGTAAACCAAACCACCCACTAACGCAACAACCAGTAGCAGAGTTCTAAATCGCTCAGGTCCAAACAAGTTTTTTTCAGCAAACCAGTACACATTTGCCAGTACAAAGAATACCGTTACCATGAGTACTTCAGTACCAAATGTAGATACTGAGTAAACTTGGTCCACCATTAAGCTTGCTTCGCGTAACGTTAAAGAAACGAATAATAGAAGCCAAAAAACAGGCATAGTTTTATGTACACGATCGCTTTGCCCAAAGCATAACTTCCCGCTAAGAATGACAAATGCCAATACAATAAAGGCGCCTATTGTTAATTGTGTTAACGCGCTAGATAAGAGAAACGGCCAATCAGACCAATACATGACACACCTCGTCATTGTGCAATAGGCAGATCATTACAATATACACATTAAGACTGCATACATTGAAAATGAGTACTAGAAATAAAGCCAAGCATTCTGCCTGATTATGATAAGAGATGCGAGAATAACACTCATGCCTTAAGACATGAGTGATTAGCCGTTATGCAGCAACATACAAATCATCAACTGTTAGGCTATTTGTCTTTTACTGCATGTGGTTTTATGTCTGATGATAACGCTTGCCCTTTCATTGCAAACACAGCGAGCAGAAAGGCAATAACAGCAACAACAGCCATACCCGCATAGGTCATACTAAAACCCTGCGCTAGTGCCTCTGGGTCAAAATGAGCAAGTGTATTATCACTACCTTCTGCAAGTACAACTGCCACCTGACTATGGAATATAGTGGCACAGATCGCGACACCGATAGCGCCACCAAGTTCTCGCCCAAAGCCAAACAATGACATACCTATACCACGATCTTCTGCTGGTAATACGTTTTGAACAACGACACTTAATGCTGGCAAAGTAAGTCCTAAGCCAACCCCTGCCGCCGCCAATGCCACTGATAAATACAGGTCAAAGTGTAATAACCATAACGCAATTGCCGAGAGTAAAAACCCAACAACAACAAAGCGCTTATAGTAGCCTTTTCTTGCAATTTGCTTACCACCAAAATAGGCACCTGTTGTGATGCTAAACATGAAAATCATCATCAACAGGCCACTGTCTGACGCTGTCATCCCTTTTTGCCATTGCATTTGAAGCGGAAGGTAAACCAACACTGCAAACATCAATAACTGCGAACATAAAATTAAAAGCACGCTAATAACATACCCCGGTAACGATACCAATCTTACAGGTAAAATAGGATCTGCCGCTTTTCGTTCAACCCACACTAATAGCAGCATAACGGTAAATAACGCAATGCTGGCAATCGTTGCATCAAGGCTAGCTTCTGGTGATATTAATAACAGTAACAATGTGGTTGCTGTCATCAGTAAACCAGCGCCCTTCCAATCAAACTTTGATGCGCGTTTAACACTTAGGTGTCTTAGGTTTTTGTTTATCATCCATACCGCAATAGCGCCTAATGGAATATTGATCCAGAAAATCCAACGCCATGATAACTGCTCAGAAAAATACCCTCCTAACAAAGGTCCGGCAATACTGGATACGGCATAAACGATTGAAATATAGCCTTGATATTTCCCTACTTCACGGGCAGGAATACTATCTGCGATCACTGTGAATGCTAAGGCAATCAAACCACCACCACCAATGCCTTGTAACACCCGTGAGGCAATTAACTGTGTTAAGTCTTGTGATAATGCACAAGCAACAGAGCCAAGAATAAACAGTAAAATACTGATGTTCAGCATTTTTACGCGTCCAAAAATATCACTTAATTTGCCATAAACAGGCAAAACAGCCGTCGCTGCAAGTAGATAAGCCGTAATCACCCATGTGAGTGCCTGCCCTGCATTTAATTCCGCCCCAATAATAGGCAAAGGCGTGGTAACAATACTTTTTTCTAATGAACCCAATGCAATAACAAGTGCAACGCTGGTAAAAATTGTTTTAGGTGACATACATTCCCCCATAACTAAAACGGAGCCTAAAATAAAACAAGTTTGCCGTTACGAAAACAGGATATAATGAACCTCATCATTTCATAAATGGGATCTTGAATGAAACTGGATGATTTAGACCTTTTCCTGGCTGTCGTGAAAGCTGGAAGTTTCGCATCAGCCGCAAGACAAAGAGCCATTCCGACCAGCACGCTAAGCAGAAGGATACAACAACTTGAAACCGATACTGGCCGCAAGTTATTGGTTCGTCATGCAAAAGATATGAGTTTAACGAAAGATGGGCAGCTACTTGTTCAGCAATTTTCGACTGTATTTGATGATATTCACCTTCGACTTGAAAGCGTCGATAAAGAAAAGGAAGACTTTTCTGGCGTTATTGTTATTAATGCTCCCATTATTCCACTCAAGCACCAAATTGGTCCTTTAGCGTTAGAGTTTGCAAAGCTACATCCTAAAGTACAAATACGCTTCCAGTTAGGGAATCAAAATAATTACCATCTTCGCGGTGATATTGATATTGCCTTACGCTTTGGTCATCAGCCTGCTTCTGATTGGGTCGCAAAACGTTTGTCACATAACCCATCAGTAATATGTACGACCCCTGACTATCTAAATGATAAACCTGACCTAACCCACCCTAACCAATTAGTACGTTACGACCTGTTATCACCAAGCCCTCAGCAACGATGGGTGTTCAACCATATTAGTGGCGAAAGTGTAAAGTTCATCCCGAATGCACGCATTCAATCTGACGAGCTAGATACTATCCATCGTGCTGCCGTTGCAGGGTTGGGCATTGCACGCCTTCCAGAATGGTATACAAAAAAATCCTTTGAGAATGGCGAGTTGATTCAATTATTTCCTGACTGGCAAATGGAAGGATCTGACGTTGCACTGCTATATCCACAAAGAAAGCTACTGTCAGAACGCACTCAAGCACTGATTGACTTTATTTTTGAGCATTGGAAACCTTTTGAGTCACTATAGAAACAAACAAAGAGCTAACGACCACAATTGCTCATTTAATATACGAAATGTGAGATTTTAGAACCAATACTTTGATATAAAGCTAAATATACACCTTTAAATCAACTCGTATTATTGACTACAGTGCCCTTTTTCATATATCTTATTTTCTATCGAGAATTAAGATTCAATCTTAACTCCAACAAATTTGAACGGGCGTGTTGTTGTAACAATGCAATCCCATCTTTAACTATAATTATGCGGAGTTCATCTTCAGCATATCTCTGCAACTGAGTGATTGCGTTTATTCACAATAACCAGAAAGCAGTTACTAAGCGGATAATAACGAGAGGCTTATGTTTGCACTAACGCATGTTAATGTTTTTGATGGTCACACGACCCTTCTAGACCAAGCGATTATCATTGAACAAGACACTATAACGTCTATCGTTTCGATGAAAGATGCAAAATTACCTGCAAAAACGTTCAATGCTAATGGCTTATTAGCAACTGCTGGCTTTATTGATATCCAATTAAATGGTTGTGGCGGCGTATTGCTTAATACAGACATCAGAAAAGAAACACTTGATGTAATGAATGCAACCAACCTTAAAAGTGGCACGACGCAATATTTACCAACCCTTATTACGAGCCAAGCTGAATCAATGAAGCAAGCTATTGATATGGTAGCTGATATTAATGAGCCAAGTAATGAAGGCGTATTGGGTTTACACCTTGAAGGCCCCTTTATTAATAAAGCTAAAAAGGGAGCTCATCAAGAGCACTTAATTCGTGAACTTGATGAAATAACAGCGTACTACCTTGCTGATAATGCAGATAAAATTAGCGTAATCACACTTGCACCAGAAAACACCTCGCAGCACGTTATCGATATTTTGACACAGGCTGGCATTACAGTGTCACTTGGTCACACTAACTCGACATATGAAGAGCTTGCTGAAAAAGATGGCATCACAATGGCTACGCATTTATATAATGCGATGACGCCACTTGGCTCACGTGAACCAGGCGCTGTCGGTTATATTTTCGATAAAAAGCCACATGCTGGCATCATTGTTGACGGCATTCACTCTTCATACGCATCTGTTCGTATTGCCCACCAACTAATGGGTGAAAAGCTATTTATGGTAACAGATGCCGTTAATCCAGCAGGCACAAACTTAACCGAATACGACATGGCAGGAACAACGGCTTACGTAACTGATGGAAAGTGCCATTATGCCGACGGTACTATCGCAGGTGCTGCAATTACCATGATTGAGGGCGTAAGAAACCTAATTGATCATGTTGGCCTTACACGTGATGAAGCATTACGCATGGCTAGCCTCTACCCAGCAAAAGCATTAAAACTTGACCACGAATATGGTCTATTGAAAGCAGGTTATAAAGCGAATATCACATTGCTAACTGACAATAATCAGGTGCAGCATGTTATTCAAATGGGCAAACAACACGACTTTACTGCTCGCTAATCTCACAACGGGACACACAAATACAAAAAAGGGGCTGATAATTAATCAGCCCCTTTTCTATGGAATGTTTTTATAGCTAAAGGTTTTTATAACTAATAGCCATCGAGATAACTCTTAGTTGTTATGTAACCAGTACTTATTATACAGCTTGAGCTTCCAGTGCATTCATTTTAGCAGCACGGTTCATTTGGAGTTCACGAAGCGTGAAATACAAGTAAGTCGCAACAATCGAGAAGAATAAGTATGATAACGAAAATACAAACGGTGAATTAATCAAGTTTGCTTCAAGGCTCCACATCACACCTACCACTGTCACGCCCATTTTCGCAACCACTCCCATTAAAAGAAGTAAAGCCGCTAATTGAGGATAACGTGTCGAGCGAAAAGCTAACCAGTAACCTGTGCCCACAGCGACTGCTGCAATTCCAAAGCCGACCATAAATGAGTGAAAATGCTCACCTGAAAGTACACCAGCTACAATTGATAAAAGTAGAATAAACCCAAATTTCATAACAACCTCACTAATAGAAAGCGTCCCTTCAAGATAAAACCGCGTTGACAGGGGTATTTTCCCACTTTCTGATTTATTTTCATACTAAGACATATGAAGGTCGTTACCCTTAATTACTTAATTTTTCAAAATTTTACATCCTGTAACACTGCAACCACCTGCAATATGGACACTTAAACAAAATTTGTTGACCAGTTGTTAAGCGGCATGTGAATTGTAAGAAATAGTTACAAAGTGTACTTTTAGATTTAAAAACTCTAATAGACCATTCTTTTATTCCTTTACGCACTTCTGTAGTGTGCAAAATTACCTTCACCACGCTATTAAATATGGAATTTAAGTTTTCAAATTCAATTGAACAAAAAATGCACTATTTCATATTCCACATAAAAAAAACCATCAAAAGCATGTGCTATTGATGGTTCTAGATTCTCACTATATCGGTAATGCTAAACCATTCATTTAATACATTGAATGATTTCGCAGCTACAAATTGACAGTATTAGCAGGTTTCCACTAACACTCGTACTTTTTCAATTTTAACCGCTGCCACTTTGAACTCGGGGATCTTCGCATGGGGATCCGTTGCTGTCGTCGTTAAACGGTTTGCAGGCGCTTCAGCAAAGTGGAACGGTACAAATACCACACCTTCTTGCATACGTTTAGTAACAAACGCAGGGGTTTCAATGCTGCCACGACGCGTCGACACTTTAAGCATTTCACCATTACGCACACCAAGACGCTCTGCATCAACGACCGAAATCATTGCACGAGGTCCAGCCAGGTTATCCAACCCTTTGGTTTTTCTTGTCATGGTACCGGTGTGGAATTGTTCTAATAAACGTCCTGTTGTCAAAATAAGTGGATATTCTGCATCAGGTAATTCAGCCGCGTAACGGAACGGGATTGCTGCCATCTCCCCTTTACCACGAGTAAATTGAAAGGTATGCATAACACGCGTACCTTCAGGTGCGTTGTCGTTACACGGCCATTGAAGGCCATCTCTACCAACACGATCCCAATGAATACCCGCATATTGTGGCGTTAACTGGGTGATCTCTTCAGTAATGTCTTTTACTGATTGATACGCCCAATCACTCCCCATTGCATTTGCAATGCTTTGAATGATCCACCAATCTTCCTTTGCTTCACCAGGAGGATTAACCGCAGGAGTAATGCGTTGAACACGGCGTTCAGTATTCGTGAAATGACCTGATTTTTCGGCGAAAGAACATGACGGTAAAACGACATCCGCATATTGCGCAGTTTCAGTTAAGAAAATATCTTGTACCACTAAGAAATCTAATTTCTCTAAGCCTTCTAGTACATGCGCTTGGTTAGGATCACTCAGAACTGGGTTTTCACCCATTACATATAAACCTTTCACCTGATCATGACATGCTGCATCGATAATCTCGGTTAGGGTTAACCCATCCTCTTTCGGTAAGTTGGGGTTATTCCATGCTTTGGCAAACTTGGCATGAATTTCAGGAACCTGTACTTTCTGGTAACCAGGGAAGTTGTTTGGTAGTGCCCCCATATCACAAGCACCTTGCACATTAGATTGACCACGTAATGGGTTAATACCACCACCCTCAATACCAATGTTACCGCACAACATCTGCAGGTTAGCTACAGAACGTACATTATCATGGCCCGTTGTATGCTGCGTAATACCCATCGAGTAATACACTGCGGTACGATTAGCAGTACCAATCATCTGCGCCATTTTGATAACGTCTTGCGCTTTCACGCCTGTGATCAATTCAACTTTATCTGGGGCATAGCTATCGAGCATGACTTCTGCTTTTAATGCTTCAAAGCCTTCTGTTCGCTCATTGATATACGTTTGGTCATGCCAGCCGTTTTTGATGATTTGCTGCATGATACCGTTCATTAGCATCACATCGGTACCTGGGCGATGTGCAACATACAATTCAGAATGTTCAGCAATATCAATACGCTTAGGGTCCGCCACGATTAAACGTGTTTTACCCGTACGAATCGCTTGTTTGATATGAGATGCAATGATCGGGTGTGCCGATGTCGTATCAGAACCAATGATAAACACCACATCAGAGAATTTGATGCTCGGAATGTCATTGGTCATCGCGCCACTACCAATTGACGCCTCTAACCCTGTAACTGTGGATGCGTGACACAAACGCGCACAGTGATCGACGTTATTCGTTTCTAATTCACGGCGAATAAACTTCTGGAAAGCAAAGTTATCTTCATTGGTGGTTTTTGCCGACGAGAAACCCGCTAACGCATTGCCGCCTCTTTCTGCTTTAATCGCATTGAATTTATCAGCGACCAGCGAAATAGCCTCTTCCCAGCTGGCTGGCTGTAATTCACCATTTTTACGAATTAACGGGGTTGTTAAACGCTCTTTGCTATTTACAAAATCAAAACCAAAGCGTCCTTTAACACATAACATTCCTTGGTTTACTGGCGAGTCTTTTACGCCTTGCACATAACGAATCTGATTTAATGATTCATCGACATACATCGTCAGCTTACAACCCACACCACAATAGGTACAAATCGTCTCAACTGGCTTCAGCATTTCGATTCGACCTTGCGACTTATCTCGCTTATCGACCAGTGCGCCAGTAGGACACACTTGAACACATGCCCCACATTGAACACAGTTCGAATCACCCATGCTATAGCCTTTATCAAAGCCAGGGCGGCATTCAGGGCGGCTTGCGCTTGAACCATCAGCATTTTTGGCGAAACTCAATGTACCGTGAACCGCTTTTTCATTACAGGCTTCAACGCACTGACCACAACTAATGCAACGGTTAGCGTCGAATACAATGAATTCAGAGCTATCATCTACATGGAATTTCTGGCAACTCTCATTGGTTAGTTCGGTTTTTGCAACATCATATTCGGTTGCATAGTCACGTAACTTACAATCGGTATTTGCTTGGCAACCACACTCTAAACAACGTGCCGCTTCGCGCATTGCTTCGTCATTGTTAAAACCCGTTTCAACTTCACTAAAGCTTAACTCTCGCTCTTTCGTGCTCAATTCTGGCATTACAGAACGCATTACTTTTTTAATCTCTACAAACTGCTCAGGAGCAACCTGCTTTAACTTGCGCTCTTTTTGAGAGTTAAAAAACTTAACTGGAATGTTTTCCATATCACCGTCGAAGAAGCGATCAATCGCCTCTGCAGCAATGCGCCCATCTGCAACCGCCTCAATGGCTGTTGCGGGTCCACGACGGAAATCACCAATACTGAATACATTACCTAAACCAGAGTGCATGGTATTCGGATTAGCATCTTGAGTATTCCAGCGCGTTAATGGCAGCTCTAATTCTTCTTTATCCATGAAGCTTAAATCAGGCTTTTGCGAAACCGCTGCAATAACGGTATCAAACGCTTCGGTAAAGTATTTACCTGTCGGCTCCGGTCGACGACGACCAGATGCATCAGCCTCACCCAGTGCCATTTTCTCGAGCTTAACTTCACACACGTGACCATTCGCGTCAGCAATATTTTCAACGGGGTTTGTTAAAAAGTGAAATTTAACGCCTTCATGCTCGGCTTCTACAATTTCATAATCTTCAGCAGGCATTTCATCACGTGTACGACGGTAAATAAGCGTGGTATCAGCACCGTCACGTACAGCTGTTCGTGCACAGTCAATTGCAGTATTACCACCACCAATAACGGCTACTTTTTTACCCGTAATATAACGACCTTCAGTGACGTAATCTTTCAGGTAATCGACACCTAAATAACAGCCATTAAGATCACTACCGGTATAATTCATTTCTACGGCTTGCGAGGCACCAACTGCAAGGCATACCGCATCATAATCTTCAGTGAGTTGCGTGAGTGTGAAATCATCGCCTAACTTCTTTGAGGTCAGTACTTGCATGCCATTTCGGCACATTAGCTCAATTTCTTTTGCCAAAATAGCCTTAGGCAAACGGTATTCAGGTATACCGTAACGTAACCAACCACCCGCTTCAGGCATCGATTCAAAAACCGTTACATCGTAGCCTTCGTTTGTTAGGTAATAGCCACACGTTAAGCCGCCAGGGCCACTACCTACAACTGCAATGGACATACCTTTTGATGCTTTCTTTGACGGTACATAATTTTCTTGTGCAGCAAGATCAATATCGGCTGCATGTCGTTTGAGCTGACGAATGGCTATTGGCTCATCGACTAACCCACGACGGCATTCGGTTTCACAAAATGCAGGACAGACACGACCAATGGATAACGGCATAGGCAGTGTTCGTTTAATCACCTCTACTGCTTTAACATGATCATCTTGAGAAATATGGTAAAGATAAGATTGAATGTCTACGCCAGCAGGACATGCTGTTTGGCACGGCGCTTCACAATCAGCATAGTGATCAGAAAGAATACGATTTAGTGCTGTTTGACGAAGCGACGACAGTTCTTCAGACACTGTTGTGACAGTCATGTTTTCAACGGGTTGAATTTCACAAGCACGTTGAATACCTTGCCCAGCCACATCGACGACACAAAGATCACAGGGTACTTTTTCGCCATTTTTATTAAGACCACAAAGTGACGGTATTTCAATATTACAGTCAGCTGCAGCTTCAAGTAGGGTTTGTTGCACATTTACAGGAAATATTTGTCCATCTATCGTGACATTTACCATTGATTGCCTCTTTAAGGTTCTCGGTACTGCATCTTATTAATCATTGACCGTAATCATATTTATCAAAATGATATGTACTATAGTAATGACCGAACATTTATTGTTCTTCGTATTCACGAATGGCAGTAGCTCAAGGATGATTGGAGAAAAATCATCAATTTTTACTTATTCCCACAACGTATCAAAAGCAGCAGAAAATTCTTTGATTTGGAACACTGTCGGCTGTTATATCTGGAATATTTTATCTGTATGCGGCAGTCTCGCACTTAAAAGATTCTCTTTCTTTGGATGTTTAACAAAATTAGACTATTCATCTTTTTTATATAAAACGTGACTTTTACCTAACCGTCGCATTATAATTTACTGATAAATTTAATAATTATTTGGATTGCAAGCATATTATGACCAATATTTTAGATTCAGTTGATCAACGCACTCAACTTGTTGGTCAAAACCGGCTTGAGCTTTTAATCTTTCAACTCAATACATCCCAATTTTTTGCTATCAACGTCTTCAAGGTAAAAGAAGTCGTTAAACTTCCTCATCTGAATGTTTTACCTGGGTCACACCCCAGCGTGTGCGGTGTCGCCAATATTCGAGGTACATCCATTCCCGTAATTGATCTACGCAGTGCAATCGGCATGCGTAGTATGGAAAAAAATGATGAGTGCAATATCATTATTACTGAGTACAACCGTACTATTCAGGCATTTCTTGTCGGTCAGGTAATGAACATTGTTAATATGACGTGGAAAGATATTCAAGCACCACCAGAACAAGTGGGACCTAATAATTACTTAACCGCAATCACTAAAATTGAACGTGATGGCATGCAACGTTTGGTCAGTATTCTGGATGTCGAAAAAGTATTAGCAGAAATCATTAATTACAATATCCAAATATCGGATGAAGTCTTAGATAAAACCATTGTTAATCAACTTCATGGTCGCAAGATCTTGATTGTCGATGATTCATCTACCGCTCGTGGTCAAATTCGCGATACCTTGTCTCAACTGGGTATTGAAGTCATCGAAGCTAACGATGGTATGAAAGCCCTAACCTTATTAAAAGGTTGGTGTGATGAAGGTAAAACAGTCACAGACGAGATTCTTATGATGTTCACCGACGCCGAGATGCCAGAAATGGACGGCTATAAGCTGACACATGAAGTGCGTAATGACCCACGCATGAATGATTTATTTATCGCACTGAATACATCGTTGAGTGGCAGTTTCAATGAAGCCATGGTTGAAAAAGTCGGTTGTAATCGTTTTATCTCTAAATTCCAGCCTGATGTGTTAGTCGATGTTGTTCAAGAACGTTTACGTGAAGTACTGGGCCATGCACCTACTAGCCACTCGAGTTAATGTTTTTTAAAGAACTTAATACCGATCTGAATAAGTAGCTGATCAGACATTTTCGCAGCAAAAATGATTAGATACTTATTTAGATGGATTTTACATGAATGATTAGCAATAAATTATACTGAAATGCACTACAGACAATCTCATAAAAGCCGACATTAGTTGCCCTTCATCCACTTTCAAATAATGCCGACAAAACGCGATTACCTTACACTCTGCAACGTAAATCATGCTTTCCCAATCATTGAACGACTTGCTCTCATCCAAATAACTCATAACTTTAGTTACGCGGTCACTTATATCGGCGATTTGCATTAAATAAATCCCTTTTTCAATATTAAAACCGATGAATGTATACGTTACTTACTGCGAGTTGCTGCATCCCATCATATTCATGCCATTCAGGCGGGCTCTCTCGATCTTGGTCATCAACCAGTTCCAATGTTTCACCGTAAAGTGTGTCTATTTGTGGCTCTCTTATATCTTCAGCCCTTACTGATAGCTGCATGGTAATCAGTAAAATAATCAGAGTTGGAAGCACCCAACTAGGTGCCTCCGGTTTGTTTGATTTCATCAATATCTCCTCTGCCTACTCAATTAAATACACGTCATTAGATACAATTTGTTTATGGGTATGTATGTGCTGTAAACACATTCTCTTGAGTACTGCGCAGGGTTACACGGCGGTCAAAAAAATCATTTTCGAAGTTTTGTTCTGATTTTAATGGCTCTAAATCACCATAGGCATCAACAAGAAGCTGATCGGTATCGATACCACGAGATTCCAAATAATCACGAACAGCATCAACACGGCGCATTGATAAATCAAAATTCTTCTGGCTATCACCTCGGCGATCGGCATACCCAGCGAGTTGCCAACTCATCTCTGGTGACTGCTTCATCATTTCTGCTATTTCATCAAGTTGTTGCTGGAAAAGCGGCTCGATATCTGATGAACCAGTACGGAAATGTACATTCACTTCGAGCATTAATGCTTGTTGTTCTTCACTTTGTAATTGCAAATCTTGCTGCAAACGGGCGATCTCGATTTGAGCTTGGTTATAGTTAATATCTACACGCTCAAGTTCAGTATTGCGCGCAGTTAACTCTGCCATATCTTCGTTTTGAGATTTAATATGCTCATCTTGCCCGACAGCTGTACCAACAATTCCGCCGACCATTGCGCCGATAATAGCGCCAACAGGGCCCCCGACTAATGCCCCAAAAGCAGCACCCGATCCTAATCCTATGAGTTGCTCTTGCTCACCAACGACATATGTTTCGTCTGCAGTTTGCAAGTCTGCTTGGTTAGCATAAGCAGTTGGTGCCATTGTTGAAGTAAGAAGTGCTGCTGTAACCAAAGTTGTAATTAATTGCTTTTTCATGATGTATTCCTCATCGTTTTATTTATTATGAGTAACCTGCAACGCGCATTCTTTATTGAAGGAACGTTTCAAAGCGGGTTGCCGTTTCGATGTAGTCATTAAAGCAAGTTGATCTGGCAATATAGAGGAAAGAAAATGGCAATACGGTGATCAAATGTGGCGAAAAAAAGGCAATGTGTTTTCGCCCCTTTTTTAGTCCATTTTTTGTTGTATAGTCAGCACATAGAAACAATACATATAAAAGAGAAACAAGGTTCCCATGAAAAGAATTGCAATCATTGAAGATGAAGTCGCCATCCGTGAGAACTACACCGACGTATTGGTAAAGCATGGCTATAGCGTTCAAGGATACGATAACCGCCCAGACGCATTAACCGCCTTTCAAGAACGTTTACCCGATTTGGCAATCATAGACATCGGCTTACAAGATGAAATTGATGGTGGTTTTTCGCTATGCCAATCATTGCGAGCCATGTCTTCAACTGTTCCTATTATCTTTTTAACGGCTAGAGACAGTGATTTTGATACGGTTTGTGGTTTACGCATGGGCGCTGATGATTACCTCACCAAAGACATCAGCTTGCCGCATTTGATTGCTCGTATTGCAGCGTTATTTCGCCGCAGTGAAGTAATGGCAAGCCCTACCGAGCAAGAGTCGTTAATTGAACGAGATTCTCTGACTATTGATCAAAACCGTATGCAGGTTTTTTGGAAGCACCAACCTATTGAATTAACAGTGACAGAATTCTGGATGATTTATGCGCTAGCTAAACGTCCTGGCCATGTTAAAAGTCGTGATGACTTAATGCAGGCAGCACAAGTAGTCGTTGATGACAGCACGATAACTTCCCATGTGAAGCGTATTCGCAAGAAATTTATTCAATGTGACAATGAGTTTGATTGTATCCATACCGTTTACGGCATGGGTTATCGCTGGGGTGTATAAGTGCGTATGAAAGCTAGAATGATGAAATTCACTCCCCAATTACGCCTTGGTTTGCGCACAAAAGTTATTCTAATATCAAGCTTCTTACTGTTACTTCCTTGGCTTGGATATAAATATGTTTGGGAAATGGAAAAGCTGCTTCGCCAAGGGCAAGAACAAACATTAATTGGCACTACTCGTGCTGTCGCAACCGCATTAAATGAACGCCCTAACCTGTTTAATCTTCAAGCTAGTTTTCTTAAATCGGTCGAAAAAGGTAAAGATCTGTATGCTTACGACTTACAAAACCCGATCAAGCTAGATGGAAAACTGTTTGATTGGCACGATTACGATAGCCAGATGGTCAATTATGGTCGTGATTATGTACAATTCAGCCGTCGTCCTTATTCCGCATCAAACAGCATTAACTTCAAACACATGGTCGGTAAATATCAAGGCTACCTTTACGCAGTATTCGAGGTAAATGATAAGTCGCCGATTATGCGCCGTAAAAATTCGACACGGGTTGATCGAAGTGATCACTTAATTATTGCGATGACATCGCCAAACGGTGAATTTCAACGTTATGTTATTTCACCTTATGAAAGTGGCTGGGTAAATGCTTTTCATATAACAGAACCCACTGACGATAATCAAGATTCGGCTACAAGTTATAATACCAGCATGATCGATCCCGCTTCTTTAGCGGCAGCCAGTGATATTCAAGGTTTTTGGCAAAATACAGAAAGCGGCTATAACCTTGAGCTCCGAATTCCATTAACTATGCTCGGTAATAAACTTGGTTTTGCATTTTACGATATAAACAATAGTCGTAATCGTATTATTGATACCATTATTGGCACATCTAATACATCGCACCTTAATCGATTAGGTACAGTATTGGTTCCATCACCTGAAATAGATAAAATTTTAAAAGGTATGGGGCATAACAGTTCGCGTATCTCTGTTATCGACCGTCATCAACGAATATTGGCTCAAACTGGTGACATTCAAGATTCTGATGGTGTTTGGTCTTCATCTGTAAAATACAGTGAAGATGATGATTCGTGGTGGTCGGTATTTGAACAAAATATATTACATCCCTTGTACTACAAATTTCTTATTTCAGCACCTCAGCAGTTTATCGACTCTCAACAGGATGCAGCAAACCTTAAAGGTGTTCATATATCGCAAGCATTACAAGGCAGAGGCTATTCACAATGGCGACTTTCTGAAGATAAAAAAGCCATGATATTAGCGGCAGCCTACCCCATCTGGCTTGATAATAATGTAATGGGGGCCGTCGTTGCTGAAGAATCGACGAATGGCATCCAAACATTGCGTAATCGTGCTTTAGAAAAGTTGTTTAATATTATTCTAGCCATTATGGCAATTGGAACCATTACCTTATTCTTATTCGCTTCAAATATTTCATCGCGGATTCGGCAATTAAGAGACGAAGCTGAGCTGTCAATTGATAGCCAAGGGCGCATTCAGAAAACCATTTCTCCAGCCAAAGGCAGTGATGAGATTGCCGATCTTTCTCGAAGTTTAGCTTCTATGGTTGGGCGATTAGGGCAATATAATCATTATTTAGAGAACCTATCTTCACGCTTATCACATGAACTACGTACCCCCGTAGCGGTAGTACGTTCTTCAATTGAAAACCTTTCAATGCATAACCAAGATGAAGATTCACAGCGCTATATTGCACGGGCACAAGATGGTATTCACCGCTTGAGTACGATCCTGTCAAGTATGACGGAAGCTACACGTATCGAGCAGAGTCTTCAAGGTGCAGAAAAAGAGAAATTCCCGCTGAATGAGCTAGTAACAGGCTGTATGCACGGTTATCAAATGGCATTTCCTGAGCAAAAATTTAAAGTGCAAGTACCCGAAGCGAATGTGATAATCGAAGGTGCACCTGATTACCTTGCGCAGCTCTTGGATAAGTTAATCGCTAATGCGGAAGATTTCAGCCACAACGAATCTGAAATTGAAGTCAGCCTTTCTAGTGAAACGATTCAAGCACAAACATACGCTTCTATAATCGTCAGTAATCATGGCCCTTTACTGCCTGATAACATGACGGATCAATTACTAAACTCAATGATCTCAATTAGAACTCAAGACAAGCAAAATAAGCCACATTTAGGATTGGGATTGTTTATTGCGAGACTCATAACTGAATATCATAGTGGCACAATTATGCTTAGGAATAGAACAGATAATAAAGGTGTGGAAGTCATTGTTACCCTGCCTTTAGGTACCAGCGACAAATAAGGCATGAAAAGACTCGGGCGCATATCTATGGCGCATTTATAATAGAAACTAGAGTACAAATATAAAATAACGCCTAATACTTTAATCGGCATTGGCGTTATTTTAACACAAGAGATTTTGAGCTCGTAAATAATCTATACATCAAGTAATACATCTAGCTAATAATACATTTATCATTAAGCCATTACTGCAGCAGAATACAAGCCAATTGCAACTATGATAGCAGCAATGGCCAATAGAACCTCAAAAAGCATATTTGGCATAGTTTATCCAACTAGTGACCACCAAGCCCAGCTTTCGGCGCCACTCATTACCCAGCCTAATGTCAACAATGAAAGCGTCATACCGTATCCAATAACAATATATTTACTCAGCACTTTCAATTAAGTGACTATAGCGGAAGGTTGTGCATTTACAGACATATTAAACCCTCTATTAGTTAATGAGTTTCGCTCTACTTGATGCGAGGAAATAAGTGCTATTAGGTTCAACAAGCACACCATCAATATTTGATGTTGTTGTCGAATTGTTCACTGTGAATGAACGAAATACACGAACTGCGGCATACACGGTAAATAAAACAAACATTAAACTAATAATTGTATTCAATATCTCTACCTCGTTATAAGTACAGAAACAATATTACGAGAAAGAGCTAAATCTAACCTGAACAACAACCAGTAAAGTGGCGACAACACGTTATACCCAAGTTACCTCAAGATGCTCGTTTCAGCGAGAATTTGTTGGGCTCTAGGCAAGGCACTTATTTATAGACCTAGTCATTCTACGTTGAAAATAAGTAACACCGCATAGAGCTCAACAAAACTCGCCCTTCGGGAGTGATTCAGCGTATCTACTTCTGTGTCAAATGTGTTTGAAAGGGAATGCCATTCCTGCACACATTTTCCTTGAATTAAATACGCTGAGATCACTCTGAATCCTGCATCTTGAGGTAGCTTGGGTATATAATAAAAATCGGACTACCTATCTAGTTTTCAAAATAACTCTAGTTTTCAAAATAATTGTATTCCCTTTAGACACTGTTAGCATTACATCTAAGCCACCTCAAGATGTAACATTTAACACCTTGAGGCAACATGAGAGTAACCTATTCCACGTTATCAATTGGCAGTGCTGAAGGTGCGCCTTCAAGGCTAAATTCTTTCTGAGTTGTATCAATTTGAGCCATAAGCTGTAGCTCTTTTTTTTCAATATCTTGATATTGTTTTTCACAAACACGTTTCGTTAATGGATCTTCGCCAAAGGTACTCAGGCAGCGTTCGATGTACATATCATGCGACATTAACAATGTTTCAGCATGTACGGTGCTTACAATCGTACACATGAATATGACAATAAATAGGCTTCTCATTTTAGCTCCTACAAGTAGGTTTACACTAATTGAAGTTGATATTGGCGAACACTGCCAGCTAAAGAATGAGAATAGAAACAAAAGAAAAGAACGAAGGTTTGAGTATATAAAAAAGCACAGGAAAGTCCTGTGCTTACGAAATCAGTTTGCGGCTGATTAGATTTAACGTTATAGAGCCCAATCTCTGTTTTGAAGCACTAAACAATAACCATCAACATCTTGGAAGGTTTTACCTACCCCTTCCCAGTAAGGGTTATTGTTTTCAACTACGCTAAAGCCTTCATCAATCATACTTCTGCATGCTCGCTCCCATTCGCGGCTACACGCGATATAAAAGACTAACTGATGACCACTATTAGATGCTTGTCCAACAGTAACACCACGCTGGTGAGTAAACTCTAGATGGTATGCGTGCTTCGGGTGCCCTAATACAACACCGTCGAAACCATCATGGTCATCAAACTGTTTCACCATTTCAAAACCAAGCGCTTTACTGTACATCAGCGCTATTTTTTTGAGGTTATCGGTTGGTCTTACAACACGGAGTGTTGAGTCTCTTGGTATCATTTTTATCGTCCTTTGATCTTTATTACACCACAAATAGCTATACGCTGATTAATTTCTTGGGGAAGATTCAGAAAATCATATAGCGTGGTAAATTCAATTTCGGTATCGCTGACTGAACAGGTAGGTGCATTCAGTTGACTATGGCTCTACTTTCACAGCTTGTCACAATACCGTCAAGTAATAACACAAGTAAACCACCAGCTTTGTGAGCAACACACAATAGATCAAAAAAGAGCCACTGGATTTGTTGTGGCTCTTTGAATATACAGTTTGAAATTAGGCTTTTCAAAAACAAAGCCTAATGCTGCAGTTCACCTGAAGCCAATAACGAAAGGCTATCTGGTGTATATTTATTAAAACTGATTAATGACTTTTTGGGTGGATAAACAAACTTAGTCACCTTAACTATATATCTTGCAACAATATGGTCTGCAGTATCTTTTTCATCGTACCAAAACGTATCAATGTCTATCTTTTTACCAATATCCCACTTCATATCGGTTCGAACAAAAACATGCTCTTTAGGGATCCCGAGTAGTTCTTTATACATAATGATGACTCCAATAATTTAAAATTAATCAAATACTGACGCTATAATTTCATACTACTTAAGTAGTGATTGATATTTCCATCACAGTTTAAAAAACAACCGACGAGACCCCTATCGCATATCTAAAAACCAAACAAACTTACTATATTATTCTCCAACAGAATAATAAAACAAAGAGTAATAAGCCTAAAAATACCTACATATCAACCACTTAATCTAACAGTTGCATCTTCGGAGTTAGATTGAGTGCAGTAAACCAGTTCTCGATTAGTCGACTCGGCCCTTAATTCACAACGGTTCTTATTCCACATAAAACCTTGTGGGATATGATTTATTTCTACAGCCAAAAAAGTTGGTTCTTTCAATTCATTCAACACCGCACCAAGTGACCCTGTCATCTTATTTGCTTTACCATTTGAATAGAACTGAGCAGAGAATGGACGCTTATTCAAATATACAAGCTGACTTTCTGGCGCCTCAATTTGTTGACTCCACGTTGATAATAAATTTTTCTCAACTTCTTTACCCGTTAGATTATAGCCAAGTAATAACGCAGCAATAACAATAAGTACAGGTGTGATTAAACCAATTTTATATATCTTTTCAGGTAGCTTTAACTTTCCTTGGTAACCCGCGACTAATAGTGCAAAGGCAGGTAAGCTAGGCATAACATAACTCGATAGAATATTACCCGAGAAGGTAAATAAAATCAGTGGTGATAGCATCCAACACCATAAGAAACCGAAATACCCATTGTCACTTACTACCCCTTCTTCTCCCGCTTTGAAAAAGCGAGCAACCTGATACATCAAAATAGGTGTCCAAGGTAATGCAGAAAGTGCCCAATACAGCCAAATAGTGCCTCGTATTTCCTTATGTGCGGTGCCATATAAATCGCCTTCCCAGCCACTCACAATAAACCGTTTAATGTGTTCACCAACAATAAAGTAATTTAAGAAGCCAGGGCTTTTCCATTCTGCAAGCAAGTACCATGGTAATGACAATATTAAGAAAATAGCGATTCCACCTTTCCAAGGTAAACAGGTAGGAATACGTTTCCACCTTTTATCGCCACAAATCCAAATTGTTAGGCTAATACCCACTAAAACAAGGGTTAACGGTCCTTTTGCCAGCATGCCAACAGACAGGCCAACAAAAAACATATAACCCCAGAAGCGAGATTGCTTGGTCCATGATTGCCAAAAACCAATCATGGCGAGTGTGATACCAAACGTGAGTGCAGTATCTGTCATCACTGCACCAGAAATCACGATAAACGCGACTGTAGTGGCTAATATAGCCGTCGCTAACCACGCCTGTTCTTTATTGCTATTCTCTTCCCTAGAAGCAACAAACCACGTCATCGCTAAAATAAGTAACCCAACAAGTAGATGAGGTACGCGGGCAGCAAATTCATTAACGCCGAAAATTTCAAAACCAGCGGCACTTAGCCAAGTGAAAAGCGGTGGTTTTCCCCAAAATGGCACATTGTAATCAAACATGGGGGTAATCCAGTTCCCAGTTTCATACATTATTCTTGCCATTTCACCATAACGGGCTTCTGTTGTATCCATGAGTGGGTATAAACCAAGACTCAAGAAACGAACCAGAATCGATATAACAGTAAGTGCTATTGCGAGTTGAGTTAAAGATAGTTTTTTCAATGAATTAAACATTATGCTTTTATTTCCTCACTCGTGGTACTTAGCTGTCCTTTCGGAAAAACATACTCTCGAGGAACACTCATTGCGTGCGCGTTTTCGTCAATAGGCTTCATTTTAAATGTTTGTATTTCAGTATTGTCTTCGGCATGATTAGTATTCATAGTCACATTGGCTGTCGCATTTTTTATTGTCTGATCCATCACAACAAATAATGGCCGTTGCTTTGCTTCTATAAACAAACGCCCCACGTATTCGCCCATTAAACCAATAGAAAGTAGTTGTACTCCGCCTAACAACAGAACAATCATGATCGTCGAAGGATAGCCCGCAACGGGATCACCCCAAATAATCGTTTTCGTAAAAACAACCGCTGCCATAATAATTGCTGCTATCGAAGTAAATAAACCTGCAGCAGTGGCAAGTCGCAGTGGTCGAGTACTGAATGACGTAATACCTTCAAAGGCAAGGTGCACTAATTTGGTGTAATTCCATTTTGTTTCACCCGCTTGACGAGCATCACGATCAAATTGCAGCGTTGTACGTCTAAATCCGGGCCATGCAAACAACCCCTTCATAAAGCGAGTTCGCTCTGGCAGTTTATTTATCTCATCGACAACACGGCGATCAATGAGCCTAAAATCACCCACATTCTGAGGGATGGGTATATCCGACATACTGTTAATTAACTTATAAAAAGCAGCCGCGGTTACGCGTTTAAACCAGCTTTCGCCATGACGTTTATGACGTTGCATATCAACAACATCAAAACCCAACTTCCACTCTTTCACCATGGCAGGGATCAATTCCGGGGGATCTTGAAGATCTGCATCAATGAGAATAACAGCCTGCCCTTTTACAGCTTGTAAGCCTGCACTCATTGCCGCTTCTTTACCGAAATTGCGGCTTAAACAGATAGTTACTATCTGGTGGTATTCACTAGAAAAACTACTCGCAAGCTTGACGCTGCTATCACTACTGCCATCATCGACATAAATAATTTCACAATGCTCATTCAAACCATCAAGCACAGCACATACCCGCTTATGGCATTCTTCAATGACTAATTCTTCGTTGTACATTGGAATAATAATGGATAGCAGGGGCGACTTCTCTTTACCTTTATTCTGCTTATCTCTGTGTTGAGATAATAAAGTAATGGTCGACATACAATACCTCTTAAATGCGTCTTTCCTGTGCGATTAAGATCATCGTACGAGAAGTCGTGTCATAAAAAGGTCTCTGACATTTTTTTCACTCTAATATGTGTCATTATATGCACCATAAATATTTACTATTTTTATTATTAAAACACTGGTAAGACGATGAAATTACTCCTTATTGAAGACCATAAAGACATCGCAGGTGTCATATTCGATTTTTTCGAAATTAAAGGCTATACACTGGATTATGCCAATAATGGTTTGCATGGTTATGAGCTAGCCAGCAGTAATTATTACGACCTTATTATTCTTGATGTCATGCTGCCTCGCATGGATGGATTTACCGTCTGCCAAAAACTGCGTGAACAAGGCGTTGATACCCCGATTTTAATGCTGACGGCACGAGATACGCGAGAGGATACCTTAGAAGGTTTCGCACAAGGTGCTGATGATTACCTTGTGAAGCCATTTGATTTAGAAATATTAGAAGCGAGAATTAAATCATTAACCCGTCGACGTATTGGCAATACAGCAACCAAAACATTAAATTTTGGCGAGCTAACATTAGATTTAAATACGCATATTGTCTCTCGTAATGACTGCCAGTTTTCTTTAAATCCCACGTTATTTACTATTTTGAAGCTAATGATGGTCAGAGCGCCGAACGTAGTAGCAAAAGATGAGCTCATCTCTGCACTTTGGGGAGATGATGAGCCCGAAGGGAACGTGTTAAGAAGCCATATCTACCAATTACGCAGTCAAATAGATAAACCATTCAAACACGCTTATATCAATACGGTGCCAAAGGTTGGCTATCAACTCATTGATAAAGGGTGAGTCACGTGTCTAAAGTTAAATCCGCAAAACAGATCACTTTCACCTATTTTGCGATTGTGGCATTTGCCATTATCGCGACCCATTTTTCTCTGATGGAATCAACACTTGAAGACCTTGAGTATTTAAATGCCCAGAACCGACTCAATTACTCAAAAGAAGTTGCTCAAGAGCTTTTAAGCGATAGCCATAACACCAGTGTTGCAATTCCCCCTTTTAGCTTTGCGTATGTTGGTAAAGAAGCATTGCCTGCCAATATAACAATTCCTGACAATTTTCAATTCAATACCGCTGTAGAGCTGAAACAGGAAGAAACACAAGACACTGAATACTTTATCATGAAGTCGCAACTAATCATTCGCGACCAAGTGCAGACGGTCTATATTTTATACTTCGATGAGATCTATGAATTCAGTGAAGAGCAAATATTTTGGAGCCAAGCAAAACAGCTTATTATCTCTATCACTCTGCTACTGGTTAGCTTTGCTGTTGTACTACGCATATCACAACGCCTTACTAGCCCATTATCAACACTCGCTGAAGAGCTAGAAGCACGTTCGCCCCATGACTTAACCCCAATACCAGTACCCAAAGGTGTCGAAACAAAAGAACTTTTACAGTTAGTTCATAGCTTTAATCAATATCAAGCTCGGCTTCATACTTCTGTTGAGCGGGAACGCTCATTCAATCGTTACGCTAGCCATGAATTACGAACACCACTAATGGTTATCAAGGGAGCGGTATCTTTACTTGGTCAATCTAATGAACCCGTCTTTATTGAAAAACAACGACAACGCCTGCTGTCTGCCAGTAATGAAATGAACGATTTTGTGACAACATTATTGTCGCTTACCCGTGATGAAGATCTCTCTAACTTAATGCTGCGCTCACTAGACAAAGAAGAAGTTGAAAATATCCTTCAGTCTCATTCACATTTGATCAATCACAAACCAATCAATTGTGATGTGATACTAAAAGAAGAAACCAAGATCAAGGTACCTGAAACTACAATAAAAATATTGATAGGTAATTTAGTAAAAAATGCGTTTGCGTGTACCGAAGAAGGCACGGTAACGATCACGGTTTCCCCTTATACCATAGAGGTTGCAGATACTGGTATAGGGCTTGATACTAAGCCTCGAGGCATTGAGGGCTATGGCTTAGGGCTCGTGATTGCCAACGATATCTGTCGTAAATATGGTTGGCAACTAGATTTGGTTAATAACACCACTGGAGGATGTACAGCAACTATCACGCTACAGCCGAACGAAACACCCAACGGTCAGCCAATAGATAGTTAGTTAGCATTCCCAATAACACCCCCGGCACCATCGCGACAACAGACCAAACCACCTCAATATCGGGGTGGTTTGTGATTAGGGTTTTCATCTCAGGGTATTTGACTAAAAGTACGATTAATAATTGATTTATATCTATCGATTGCATTAGTAACCAATAACAGCCCCAGTTTGGAATGAAGCCGATACAAGAAACAGCGATAAAACGCCCCCACTGCTGCATCGGTTTTGGGGTATTGCTCGCATCAAAGGTAATATGCCGATTTAGCCACCAATTAGACGTTGCAGCTACCCAAAATGCAATGGCACGAGCAGGAATAAAGGCAATGTAAAAAGACAGAAGAAACATCGTTGCGGCATCAACTATAAAACCAATACTACCAACACCTGCAAATCGAAATATTTTCATTTTACTACAGCCCTTCATTATCATTAGGATCTTATCACCTGTTATCTAATCATCATCTGAATAGTATGATGAAAGGTAAAGACTACATGGTCGGCAGTAAAAAAAAGGTGAATAAAAAGAAATTAGAACGACTGTCTAATCAGGAATAACGAGTAGCTCTAATATAAATAGCCTTAACAATTAAAAATTACTTTTTTTTCACCTTAGCATTGTATAATGCCTGCAATTTCATAAATTCATTCACTTTAGTACGGATTACAATGAGTAAAATTTTCACCTTTTTAAAAGGCATGGCGATGGGTGCTGCCGATGTAGTACCTGGTGTATCGGGTGGTACAATTGCCTTTATCACAGGCATTTACGATACATTGCTAGAAAGTATTCGACGTATCAACCCCAGCCTAATTCGTGTTATTAAGCAGCAAGGCATTAAGGGTGCATTCGAGCATATCAATGGCACTTTTTTAGTCTTGTTATTCTCTGGCATTTTAACCAGTATTTTTACTCTCGCACGCGTGATCACATGGATGCTTCATACGCACCCTATTCCACTTTGGTCTTTTTTCTTTGGCTTGATCATTGTGTCTGTCATCCATATGTTAAAACAAGTTGAACAATGGAAAATAACACGCCTCATTGCTCTCGCTGCTGGCGCTTTCTTTGCCTACGGTATTACTGTACTTCACCCCTTAGCAATGGAACCTACGTTACTTAATGTTGTTATTGCTGGTGCTATTGCAATCTGCGCAATGATTTTACCCGGCATTTCTGGCAGTTTTATTTTGCTGTTATTAGGAATGTATGGCCCTGTATTGGCCGCAGCGAAGTCATTCGATATTATTACACTGGCATTATTCGCGCTAGGTTGTTTAATCGGCCTACTTACGTTCTCGCACCTTTTATCATGGGTATTACGCCATTACCGAGATATCGCATTAACATTCTTAACGGGGTTAATGATTGGTACACTCAGTAAAGTTTGGCCATGGAAGGAAGTGTTAACATGGCGTACAAACTCTAGTGGTGAACAAGTTCCATTACTAGAGCAAAACTTATCACCATTCAATTTTGAACAAGTTACAGGTCAACCCTCTTTAATCGTGTATGCAATTATTGCCACGATAGTCGGCTTCGGTGTTGTATGGGGATTAGAAAAGTTTGCAGATAAAGCTGAGTAATCTGCATTAAACGGGCACCAACCATCTAAATACCTGCTCTATCTAGCCCTGCTAATTCTTTGCAGGGCTAGATTCCTCTCTTGCCATTTCTCGATAACTACCACATTTTCTTCTAATAACACTTTGATTACACAATACAAGTGATACTATTCACAAACACATTACAATTAATAGTCAAAAAATGTTACAGCCTCAGCCCAACTCAATATTATTGTTAACGCTAAAAACACTTGTCGCATTTGGCATTGGATTTGGTTCTTTACAACTACTCGACGCATATACTGCACCCAGTATTCAGTCAGTGTTGCCTTCACGTACTCCTTTAGAAGAAACATGCCAACTCAGCCAACAAGCATGTGAACAACAAGCTGCCATAATCCAACTAAGTACCGATATTGTTCACCCTTTAGAAGCAGCAACAATAACCGTCGACTGGCCTGATTTACCTCAAGGCACTACACAATTACTGCTGTCGTTAGAAGGCAACGAAATGATGATGGGGGTCTATAAATTGCTCTTAACGAAACAAGCTTCTGGTCAATACAGTGGCGAGCTCATGCTACCTTTCTGCACGACAAACGCAATGACATGGCAAGGAAGCATTAAAGCCCTTCCCTCTACTAACTCAAATGACAGTATTCAGCCACTCAATATTTCTATAAGGATGACACAATGAAATATCAATGGATAATTTTAGCGTTAGCACTGGGTGCAGGGCTTATTACGCGTTACGTAACAGATAGCAATGATCCAACTATCACTGCCGAGCAAACATATCCAATTAATATTTTAGAAAGTGGCGACAAAGCCATTGATTTATACGATACAGAAGATAGCCGTATACGCGTTGTCTATTTTGGCTATACACATTGCCCTGATGTGTGTCCAACCTCGCTTGCGGTGCTGTCTGCAGCCTTACAAAAGGTATCTCCGCAACATCTATCTAACCTGTGGCCAATTTTTATTACGCTAGACCCAGAGCGTGATACACCCGCAAAAAGTGCAGAGTACGCGCAATACTTCCATAAAAACATTATTGGAATGACTGGCACAGATACTCAAACAAAAGCACTTGCTGAAAAGTATGGGGTTTTATATGTTCGTACAGAATTAAAAGATTCAGCATTAAAATACGCTGTCGATCACAGTTCGTATTTTTACTTTTTGAAGCCAGATGGCACTTTGCTTGAAAAAATACCGCATACACTTAACCCTGATATCTTAGCCGAAGCAATTAACCGTTTAGCGGGTGAATCGAAACAAGCATAATGCCAATATAGCTCCTTAAAAAGGTGATTTTGCTTTCATGTCATTAATATAATTAAAAATAATGCGCATAAATCAAATTTGTCTGACAGTTTTCTAACAATCGAGTGGAATAATCATTTTTCTTTAAGATAGATTGTCCATTAAAAAAACAAAAACATACAGGATTATAACAAGCTCAATTAGCTTGAAGCCCAGAAGCGACAAGCGATTCAGCCGTTTATCGATATCAATAAAAAGTTGATATTACTATCATTCTGTAAGGTATTCTCACGTTTGATAGAGTTTTTTTTATTAAAAACGTGCTTTTAATGAGCAATTTTAAGATGTTATGCCATAATGATCTTGCCGACTAAAACTTTTTCAATACTCGGTTTGTAGTGGCAAACTTATGTAGAATGTAGAAGGAATAAAAATGAATCGTTCACTAACTATCCTATCTGGTGTAATTTTGAGTGCAGCTCTTATGGGTTGTTCAAGTTCAGATGAAGTAGACCAAATGCAACAACTGACTAACAAAGTAGATATGCTTTCTGATCAAGTTAGTGCTCTTCAGAGTCAACAAGATCAAATGGCAGGCGCAGTAAATGACTCTCGTGCAGCGTCAGATGCAGCTTACCAAGAAGCTATGCGTGCAAACCAACGTATTGATAATATCGCTGGTTCGTACACTAAGTAATATGCTTTATTAAAATAAGTTGAAGTGATGGTATCTATATCATCACTTCTTCTTTTTATTTATAAAAAAACCAAAGGTCACCGCCTGCTTCTTTTCACTTATCCTATTAGTACTTAAATAAGACGAGTACATTGCCATAATATGCAATACGCTGAGGCCACAGCCTCCTGAGCAGCGATTAAAGCTTCTTACAATATACGAATACCGTACAGGATAAGTAAATGCTAAGAGCTTCTACTGTACCTCGATAGGTAGACCCTGCTGAAGATTAAGAGCTGCATTTAAACGTGATATAGCAATATCATTACCTTCCACTTTTTCTTTCAGTGATTTATTCGCTTTAACGGGTTTTGATTGACCTACTTGCTCATCAGATTTAGATAACGGCTGATGTACCTCAACATACAACGCACCATCAGGTTCAACTGATTGCTTTAATGGCTGATTAATAACTTGCACCGATGTACCTCTTGGTACTTGTGGGAATAACCACTCAATATCCCATGGGTTCATCCGTATGCAGCCAGAACTTACTCGCATTCCAATACCAAAATCCTTATTAGTACCGTGAATTAAATACTCACCTCGGCTATAAGCAAGTCGCATTGCATATTCACCTAACGGGTTTTCAGGGCCTGCAGGTACAACCGCAGGCAATTCAATATCCTTTTTTTCACGGTATTCTTTACGAATGTTAGCTGTTGGCGTCCATGTAGGATTTTCTATCTTCTGACTAATCTTCGTTATCATGTTTGGGGTTGCGCGTCCCACCCGACCAATGCCAATCGGGAAGATATACACAATCGATTTGTCATCTTCAGGGAAATAATACAACCTAAGTTCAGCGAGATTAATAATAATCCCTTTGCGTTTTACATTAGGTAAAATCACCTTTGTCGGCACAGTCAGTAATTGACCAGGTGTAGGTAAAAAAGGGTCTACGCCTTTATTTGCCGCCAATAATGCTAAAAAACCTACATTATATTTATTTGCTATATCAGCAAGGCTATCGCCCTTAGCGACTTCGTAATACTCTACTGTGCCGACAATGTTGCTATCATCATTAGGCAGCTGATATTCAATTGCATTAGCAGCAGCTGAAGCGAAACACGTAAGAGCTAAAAGTATTGAACGAAACACAGCATACCTCCTTTAGTAAACTAATCATAATTATGGCAAACTTTTGTTTTATCTGCCGTTATACCGAAACAATTCCCACATTTAATACCAATCATATTCTATCGAGTTAACAAGATGGTCAAGATGGCGTTAAACCTCTATGAGAAAAATAACGAATCGGCTGTAAAACACAATCTATTCAACATACGAGTTAAATTCCGGCTAAGGCGATCAAAAAAGCGGAGCATCACTGCTCCGCCTTACTCGTTTAACAATACTAAAACAATTTAGTTATGCATATTGTGCTGTTAACATTTTCCAAGATTTTCGTTGCTCTTGTAAGTGCAGTTTCATATCGTTGTATTGCTGCATGAATTCAAAATTTTCATAATGCTTGGTTAAATGCTTCTTCTTCAATTCAACCATACGTTTTTTAGCTGCATAGTAATCTGAAATTTTGCTCATCAACAATTCGTATTCTTCTTCCAGTAATCGAATGCGAGCTTGAACATCACAATTATTGGCATTAGACGCCGCTGTTAACTTAGCCTGTAAACGAACAAGTTGCATTTTCGCTCGTGCTTTCTCTATACGATCTTCAGGAGAAACACGTAACTTGCGAGTGAAACCAAAATAAGAGCACGACTTAATTAACCACTTAGTTGGATCAAACTGCCACCAGCGAATGCCGTTACGATAATCATTTTCAAATATATGATGGTAATTATGGTAACCCTCACCAAATGTTAGAAACGCTAGAATACCATTATCACGTGCAGTGTTCTTATCAGTATACGGCTGAGAGCCCCATACATGAGCCAATGAGTTAATAAAGAATGTTGTATGATGGCTCAAAACTAAACGAACGACGCCGACGAGCAATAGTGCCCCCCATATATCGCCATGCACAACACCAAAAATTAATGGGAAACCGAAATTCGTCACGATAGCTAATATGCCGTAATACTTATCTTGCCACATTACAATTTTATCTTTTTGTAAGTCACGGCAGTTTGAATAGTCAGTATAACGACTAGCTTGATACTCACGTAACATCCAACCAATGTGGCTATAGAAAAAGCCCATTTTCGCTGAATACGGATCTTTATCATTATTATCAACGTGGCGGTGATGAACTCGGTGATCAGACGACCAATGCAAGATGCTATTTTGCAATGCAAAAGCACCACCAATTGCAAAAATAAAACGCATTACAGCATTAGCTTCATACGTTTTATGCGACCATAAACGATGGTAGCCCGCAGTAATTGACAAACCACAATAGCTAAATGCCACAGCAAGCATTACAACTTGCGTCCAATCAAAGCCGATAAAATATGCGTAAAGTGGTGTGCCAATGGCTGCTACAGCCAGCGAGAATGAGAAAATAAAGACATTCAGCCAAATGAGTGGTGGTTTAGTGGTCGACATCCTTTTATCCTTTTAGCCTTTCAATTGAGCGTACATGTGTGCGCTAGAATAATAAGTACGGTTAACTAGGTCAATCAATAAATTGCCATTTTGTTATTAGATGTAAACGGATAGAGCAAAAGTCACTCATTAGTATTAATTATGTGATGTAGTTCACTCTATAAAGTAAGCAATGTAGATACCAAAACCTTTGACTGTTGTCTAAAAGCATAGCTAACTTTCCATAACATAATGAGGTTTAGAAGCGAGTAGAAATTATTACGTGAAAGGATTTACTAATTTAGAAGGTAATATCGACGGCAGAAAAACGCGAAGAAGCTAAGTGAAAATCGGCACTATTTTCTTGATAATACGTGGATGGCATACGTTCAAGTAAACCCGCTTTTTTAAGTGCTTGATGCTCTTCTCGGGTGATAACCACGTAGCTTAAATACGCATCAAGTAATTGCTGAATATTTTCAATTGACGCTTCATCATCCCTCACTAACACTTTCAGCATACCGATTAAAGCAGGTAAAGGTAACGTCATTTCGCGAACAAGTAGTTTCCTATTAGAAATGTGGCTCGCCGCTTTCGATCGTTGTGCGTGTCGAAAAATACCTTCCCAATCCATTTTTCCTTGCTTGGTAACAAGGTTATGTTGGTAGCAATAATAGGACTCTAAAAATCGGCGCAAATAATGAAAGCGCTCTGCATACACCTCTAAGTAGATATGCTGAAGCTCTAGGTTGATATGAAATTGATTTATCATTACTAACTTATTATTGTTCTAAAAATACGTCTATTGTACTAAAAGAAATACGCGACCAAGCTAATGATCGCGATTTACTACTAAACCTACAGGTTAAAACGTACGCCAGCAGCACCTTCAAGCTCCATGCTCGAATCATCAACATACCACGTTGTACCCGCTTCAGCATAAAGATGGAAATAAAGGAAAGGTACTTCCAATCCAAGTCCCGCTTTGGGCCCCCACGTCTTCTCACTGTCATCTACCCATTGTAACCCTACAAACGTATACAAAGGTGAATACTGTGTTCGCGCTGTAATCTCTCCTAAATTCCACATAGCGTCTGCCGAAACGCTAAAAGTATCTAAACCAACAGCAAATTTATAATCATCTTGGTATTTTGCTGTAATGCCTGATGTTGGACTGCCGAGAAAAAGTCCGGCACTCAATGGCGCAGTTGCTGATGCATGAAATGTCGTAAACAACAACGAAGACGCCAATACTAGTTTTTTAATCATTCCTGATCTGATCCTTACACTGTCTTTATCCGTACCTTAATCGTCATTTAGTCCTTTAAATTTCATGATTATAAGTTTAAACAATAAGTGCTTATCTATATTTTTAATGTAAAGCACTGCCTGTGCGAGAAGCAAAATACCTACTTTATTTTTGAATTCATAGAAAAAAAACAAAATAATTGAAATTTATCAGCTACGCCTCAGGTCTTATACAACAGTTCATATACTTTCAATTGCACAAACAACTATGTTTAAAAACATAAAACAATGTTTAAAAGCATAAGACATATTAAGGATGGGTATGCTAATCAAAAAAACGAATCGCTGGACACTAAATGAAAACGAAGCGACGCCTGAGTCAGTCTATAAGCAGCGTCGTGATATCTTAAAGAAGCTTGGGATAGCTGTTGTCGGTATGCCGCTGGCCTCTAATGCACAAGCTGGTATTTTTGATTTGTTCTCCGATGATAAAGCAGCACCGTCTATTGATTTACGACAATCATTAACCGCGACACCGTCGACAAAATATCATCCTGATTTATCATTAACGCCAGAAGATAAGATATTGCAATACAACAACTTTTATGAATTTGGCACCGAGAAGTCTGACCCTGCACGTTTAGCAGCGAACTTCAAAACCGACCCATGGACAGTAAAAATTGATGGACTCGTAAACAAAAACATTACGCTGGGCTACGACGATATTTTAAAAAAATTCACACTTGAGGAGCGCATCTACCGCTTACGCTGCGTGGAAGCATGGTCAATGAATGTACCTTGGATTGGTTTTTCTCTCGCCGATTTAATCAAGAGCGCCGATCCTAAAAGCAGTGCTAAATATGTCGCCTTCGAAACCTTGTTTGACCCAGAGCAAATGCCAGGGCAAGCCTCTCGCCGTATTGGTGGTGGTATTGACTACCCATATGTTGAAGGGTTACGTTTAGATGAAGCAATGAACCCATTAGCGCTTATTTCAGTTGGTTTGTACGGTAAAACATTAGCACCACAAAATGGCGCACCACTGCGTTTGGTTGTGCCTTGGAAATACGGTTTCAAAAGTATTAAATCCATTGTGCGTATTACATTAACCGACAAAGAGCCACCAACAACGTGGAACCGTTTAGCCGCGAGCGAATATGGCTTCTATGCCAATGTGAACCCAAAAGTTGACCACCCTCGCTGGAGTCAAGCTAGTGAGCGATTCATTGGTGAAGGTAACCTCTTTAGTAGCCGTCGACAGCCAACATTGATGTTTAACGGTTATGAAAAAGAAGTCGGGCATTTGTACAAAGGCATGGACTTAAGGAAACAATATTAATGAAACTATCCCCACGACACATCTTTTGGCTAAAAGTCGTTATTCATATCGTATCTCTTGTTTTTTTGCTTCAACTTGTTGGTCAGACGCTAACGGGTAATTTGGGTGCAGATCCTATTCAAGGTATCAGTCACTTTACAGGTAAAGCAGCCTTGAACACGTTAATGATAACACTACTACTTTCACCGCTTGCGCGTTATTTCAAGCAAGGTGCATTAGTCAGAGTACGTCGTTTAGTCGGGATATATAGTTTCTTTTGGGCGGCACTGCATTTAAGTGGCTACCTAATTTTAGATCTTGGTTTAGATTGGCAATTATTAGCCAGTGAAATTATTTCTCGTCCTTATCTCTCACTTGGCGCAATTAGCTGGATCATTTTGGCATCTCTTGCCATCACTTCCACCCAAGGTATGCAACGTCGGTTAGGTCGCCGTTGGCAGAAGCTGCATAATTGGGTATACCTCGCATTACTATTAGCGCCTATTCATTATTATTGGTCGGTAAAATCAGGTATTGTTGAGCCAGGCCTTTATATTATAATGGCCATAACACTGCTTAGCCTTCGATGGAAAACGTTTAAAAAGTGGTTACCTTCTTCATCTAGACGACTGCAGTCTGGTAACAAAAACCAACAAGCATAGTGCTAGCAACAAAGCCGCACACATGTAAAACTCGATTGTAAAATAGTCGAGTTTTTGCTCACTTCCCTCTTTGTCTATTCTACGCCTTCAAATACATGTAATTTATAGGGTTGATCTACGATCAACTCTGTACTTTTTGGTAGGATGACATATTATCTCTGTATGTTTTATAGATGAGAAATCAAGATTACACTCGTATTCGATGATTTGATTACTTGTTGCACTTCACTCTTTTTTAAGGCGAGCATTTCTTGGTTAGTGATCTTATTACTGTCAGCATTCAACAATTCCAAGAGGATTGCTTGCAACTATGTGACCAGCATTACCCGACAGTTCACAATCGTGGCATGCGTGAAAATCACTTAGGAAAAGCACTATGCCGAAGAATGATGTCAACTTTTCAGCAAGCAGATATAACGCCACTATTCACTCAAATAGATGATGAAAATGCACTGCCTCAACCAATATATAATATAAAAAGCAATGAATTTACGGTTTGGGTTATCGCTCACCACTTATTAAGTGCAAATATCGCTCGGCGTGACGCGTTAGTACACACAATAAAGAATGTTTCCGAACACTTTGATGCTAATACTAAGAACTACCTTCTACTTGTTGCTGATCATTGGTTTGATCGCAGCAAAGCAAGTAAAGAGATACCGTCTTGGTGGCTAGGTAAACTACCAGAAAATATTGAAGATTATTATCACGATGGCATTAAATTGTTAGAGACATCAAACACGTTACCTGTCGCGATAAATGAATGTGTCGAACTAACTAATGGACTAATGCAAATTCATCATCCATTAAAGAGCCATGCTAGCAACAAAACCGTTCACAAATACATTCTTTTAACTGCCATTTACACGGTTAACCTCTAGTACACAGATAAGCTCTAGTACACAGATAAAAGCATTCAGGATGCAGATTAAACGCATTTACCTAATGTCTCGGTAAGCTTTGCTGTCTTGTAGTTTCAATACCTTGTAATCAATATCCGTTTAATTAATCAAATCATTTTTCTTCAAATGTTCAAGAATAAGCTTTGTTGCTGCAGAGCCTTTATGTTTGTCTTTATAATTAAGCCAAGTTACCTCTTCTATTTCAGATGCAGCCACAATTTTACCTGTGTACTCAGCTTGATAGCATGTCATTTTTACAATAACACCTTCCGCTTTTCCATCCGCTTGGGCTTTGAATGTATTAAAGTACTCGATACTGTCCGGAGTAAGTTCGACTGAAAGCTCCTCTTGTATTTCTCTTACCAGTGCTTCTTTATCACTTTCACCAATCTCTCTCTTTCCACCGGGAAGATAATAAATATCTTTACCCTTAGAGCGGGCCATTAATACTTGTTTATCTTTTACATATAGCCAAGCTAATTTATCGATTTCTTTTAACACGCACGATACTCTTAAAAATTAAAATAAGCAGGAAGAGACCTATTGATCCTCTTCCCTTATATGCGCAATATGCACGCTTTTATTGTTGTTGCACCACTTTTTTCATTTGTAGCCCTAAAAATACAAAGCTTATACCTTCAAAAAGCAAAGAGATACCAACAAAGATACCCAATAATGACATCGAGAACGTTGGGTCATCCAGCATCGAAAAGAAGTACAAACCGATCGCTGTTGAAATTACGCCACTGAGTACAATCCACGTCCAGCCCCCAAGGTTTTTATTACTCATACCGAAGATAATACGTGTGACACCATTAAAAATCATGGTAATCACCATCAACATAGTAATTGTCACCAATCCTGCTAATGGCTTAAACAAGATAAATAACCCGCCAACAATATACAGCACAGCACTGAGTACGTACCATAGTTTAATGCGCCATTCAGGAATAGTGAAGGTGTGATATGCCTGTACGAGTCCGCTCATCAGAAAAGTGACCCCAATGATCGAGGTGATAGTAACACCAACCGCTACGGGTAGACTGATAGCACCAAGGCCGACAAGTGCAATAACTGCCCCCACAATAACAAACCATTTCCAGCCGCGTGCCATTATGTTGCTGATTGGATTATTCATCGTATTCCTCTAAATATTAATTCTTTATAATCATTAACATGTTATGCACTCAGTATATACTCATGCAGGATTAAGCAACTGAAGTTCATCATCAAGGTAGGTGTTGTTACAACGTTTAGGCGAAATGCCTCAGCCTTCATCTGCACCATCGTATGTAACACCTGTATCGATAATGATAAAAAGTGGCGTTAAACAATGCTTTAATGGCACAAAAAGTCATGCTGTTATTACATCCTCAATCTAACAAAGCACACGAAGTATTTCCCTTACTAGCATTATCGACTAATAACACGCATAAGCCCAATGAACCTCAGAATAAACTAACTATAACTACTTAATTTGTTGTTATAAAATACTGTACTGAATGAGTTTGAATTAGGAGTTGAATGTGAAAGAGCATATCCATACTGCGTACAAAGGTGAAATTTATGGTATTTCATTTTTTTCTTACTTTGCTAATAATTATACTGATAAATCGCATTATCAGTTATGGGAAGCATTAATCGATGTTGAAGTTTTAACAGCAAAGCTTCTAGAACCGTATCTAGACAAACACTCAATAGAATTCGACAAACATGATACGGACATGCAGCTTAAAGGTATAAAAGATGCCAATTTTTGGGTAGATCTCCCATGGAATCAGCTGGTACAGACGCTAACTAACTGGGTTGAACCGTACGAAGAAAAATATCGATTATGGGCAGAGGATGCAAAAGAAGATATCCATGCTTTTACTCTTATTGCAGACCACGAAACGGCTATTTTTCAATGCTGGAAAGCTGAAATAAACGGGACATCTGGCGTACCTGTTCTATTGAGATTCATAAAAAAATATTCAACGGTATAACGACAAATACCCATTTCGAACACCAGATATACGGAAGCACCTAAGATTATTAGCCTTAAGTGCTTCTTCTGCCAAACGTGATTACAAGAAACCGAGCTTTATAATTTCATATGCAAGATAGGAAATGGTTTTGTCATAACGTATAAAAGCAGGTTGCTAGTTAAGCAATAGGTCTGCATTTAATAAAGATGAAATTAGGGTTTTTACTTAGGTGGTTAAAACGTTCAAGTGAAATTTCTTTCATTGCTTCTGATGGCTTCCCTTCTGAAAGTTCAACCACACATAAATTAGCTTGTGATATAAAATTGAAAAGCTCAGTCAAAGAGCGACGATAGAATTTAACTTCTACTGGCTCACCTATCGTATCCCAAACTTCCGTTACCAATTCTCGTTCAAAATAATCACCAGACAGAGATGCCTCAATATCAACAAGCGGATGGTGTGTTGAAAATACAAAGCAACCACCCGCCTTTAGCACTCGCTTTATATCATTAAATAATAAAGAAAGATCTGCAATATAATGAATAGCTAGAGGACAAATAACAACATCATAGGTACCGCTTGTCTCATTAGGTAAACCTAACGATAAGTCTTGAGTATACGCTGTTAGTTTATGCCCAAACTTCGTATTTACTATATCAATCATTTCAGGGGACGCATCAATTGCGGTTACTTTTGCACTATTTTCTAATAAAAATTTAGCGTAAACACCAGAACCACAACCTAAATCTAAAACATGCTTATTTGTTAAGTTAGGCAGCATAGCTTGTAATGATGGTCTCTCTAAATGCGCATTATAAATATTATGCTGTATTGCAGTATCATAGTCATGAGCAAACTTTGAATACATTAACCCTTTCATCGTGAACCCTATCATCTAATAAGAGATATATTGTACCGTAGCTACCTAACATTGAGTTAATTCATTAAAAACTTAATTATCGAAAAAACTACCGTGGCCAAATATTCAAAGACACCTTTACAAGGTTTCCTCGAGTAGAGCTACCTTATCTGATTACTTTAACCATTATATATTTTAGGTAAATAAAACCCTTTACCTTAAAGTTAACTCCAAGGTTATTATGCGTTCTCAAGCAAACAGCCGATGCAGCCCTTTACCCACGAAAAGCTAGTTAAGCTTCCTGTAATGATTAAGCTCTCCCAAAAAACAGCTAAAATCACACGACAGAATATCGCTCTAGCATTAAGTATTAACTCGTTTTTCTTGATAACAACCTTGTTTGGAGTAACGGGTCTGATGGCAGCGGTATTGTCCGATGCAGGTGGAACTCTCCTTGTTACGCTAAACGCATTAAGACTAATGAAGCAGATGAAAATAGAATAAAATACGTTCCGCTCATCTAAATAATAAAGAATCACTATGTAACATTACATTAAAACCCATAGTTGCTTTATTCGTAATACAACTATGGGCAGTATTTATCGCTACCGTTTAGGTTTCACACAACCCAGCACGCAAAAAAGACGACGCAATAATTAGTACTGAGAATCCTTTACTACTTTTTCACCATAAACCCCATTTTTAGGAATCGCTTTATAGCTAGAGTTTGCAGCTCGCATAATACGAATACCTTCCGCCCCCGCATCACGAGCCGAAATGATGTCACCATCAGAATCGCCGTAGTATAATTTAATATTATGTTCCTTAATGAATGGGGTCTTGGTGTAAGCCGTTTTACTGGAACCAGCAAAAATCACTTTGTGCATATTCGCAATGCCAAAAGTATCTTTTAGGTATTGTGTGGTTATTTCACAATCAGACCCTGTACGACCAGTGATGAAATAAATATCATCACCACGCTCTTGGTGCATTGCGATCAACTTCTTACCAATTGTTTTAGGTAAGCTGAAAGCTTCCCATGAACAGTTCATCTTATCCCAGAATTGTTGTGACTGAAGGTAACTATAGCCATTCGGCGAAAAGACTTGCTGACCACGATTAAAACCAGGGGAACTGAACAACACTGTATCGTCAATATCAAAGCCCACAGCCATCGGCGGCTTATCCGCAAGGCTAGCTTTAATACCTTCTACCGCGATCCAATTGAGCGGTACTGATTCGCCTTTCTGCATCACATCAATCGAGCTGTACCCTGTTTCTGTTCCGGGCGTTTTTGGGTCTGCTTGTACAGACGTCGACACAAAAGCGCATGCCATTAAAGAGAAAAGTGCGAGAGTAAGTAATTTTGTTTTCATTATGCTTTATTCATTAAAAAACGTTATGCAAACGTACTCTCACTCAGTAAGAATAAATGAGAATACCCTCACAGAATTTTTAATCGCAAAAACCGTTACAGAAAGCTAAGATTTCGATTTTATTTAACACATTGAGCTATAAGTAAAATTAAGGGTTGTTGCAAGGTTATAACGCCGTCTAGCGGTAATGATTTCATGACGTTTAGAGCGACTAATATAAAACGTCATTATCAGACAACCATTTTTAACATTGAGCGCTTACATTGTACAAATCAAAACCATGTATGCTGTTTGATACTGACTTCTTTTCCGATCTTTTGGTGAAGATGCTAGAATCTATGCATTCGTACATGCTTTAAAGAAAAGTCAGATGAGTTACCGACAACATTCTATTACTCAAATCAACTTCTGTTTTGATTTTTCAGATTTCGACGCTTTCACTTTTGTAGCCCAGCATGTACCAAAATGCACAGCATGATTTTTAAAAAGGTTCAGATTTTAAATGAGTAATATGATTCAGTGGTTCCCAGGACGTTTGCATTTAATTCCAATAACATCCAAAACATTCCATTTTAACTTTAAACTTCAATGAATTAACCAACAAACAAGTCCATTAACATCCAGTTAGATTTCACAGTACCCTACACTTTTGGTACCCCATCTGGTACCCCACCAAACTATAATGCTATACAATAGCCTCATGCTTTCACGGGTAAAGAAAGGATCTAATCATGGCTATAATAAGAGATGTTCATCTCAAAAATGCAGAAATTAAAGATAAGGAATATACCCTAACAGTTGGCGATGGTTTACAGCTCAGAATTCGTCCCAAAAGGTCAGAGAAAGGCAAAGGAACAAAAGCATGGCAATTCAAATATCGTCACCCTGTAACAAAAAAAATAACTAAAATATCAATGGGTACTTACCCTTCTTTACGACTTGCAACAGCGAAAATATTGGTTTCAGATTTCAGAAAACAATTAGCTGAAGGTGTAGATCCTAAGCAAGCTATCAAAAAACAATTAATAGAAGAACGCAGAAAACAATACGATACATTTGAAGCTGTTGCTTGTGAGTGGTTCGAAAGGAAGGCATCATCTGTAAGTGAGTTTCATGCTGATCGTGTTTGGCGAACATTAGAAAAGTATGTATTAAAAGGTTTAGGGCTGCGCCCTATTGCAGAAATTACCCGTCGTGAAGCTATCGAATTACTTCGTCCGTTAGAAAAAGATGGCAAATTATCTACAGTTAAACGCATCTGCCAAAGTCTTAATCAAATTATGGAGTACGCCGTCGCTAGTGATTTCATACAAGCTAACCCACTAACAAAAATGATCGGTTCATTTGAAAAACACAAAGTTGAAAACATGGCAACCATACGCCCAGAGATGCTTGGGCAGTTATTACTTAGATTGGAAAAAAATACAAGGCTTCAGAATAAGACTAAGCTACTTCTTCTTTGGCAACTCCATACGATAGCAAGACCTAAAGAAGCTGCTAGAACGCGTTGGAAAGACATCGATTTCGAAAAAAGATGTTGGACAGTACCTGCTAGTGAAATGAAACGTAGACGCGAGCACAGGGTTCCTTTAACAGATGAAACAATTAAAATATTAACTCAAATGCAGATTTATAGCAGTAACGAGGAATTTGTCTTTTTAGGTGAAAGAAATTCAAACGCCCATATAAGTGTTTATACGGCCAATGCAGCATTGAAGAGAAGTCTTGGATTTAAAGGTAAGCTAGTTGCTCACGGTCTACGTGCTATAGCTTCTACAGCCTTGCATGAACAGGGTTTTGATACTTTACAAATAGAAGCATGCTTATCTCATTCAGATCAAAATGAATCCAGAGCTAGCTACAACCGCTCAGATTTCTTTGAAAAAAGGAAAGAAATCATGAGTTGGTGGAGTGAGTTTATCATCAAAAAACGTTCAATTAACTAAGTATAATATTCGATTTATCCAACAAATTAATTTGTTTTCTAGATAGACCGGGCTTCGCTCTTTGGTACAAATGACTTGAAAATAACAAGTTCAAATGGCAATAAAAAAAGAAAAACCAGGTGTTACCTGAAACAGAGTGGAGCCTCAATAGTTACTTGAAGGCTTCACAAGCATCGGTCACAAAGCCCATATAAATTTATTTAATTACAATAAGTTAAGTAAAATAACACCTCAAAGACCAAACGTTACCTGATTAGTTTTAGCATAATGAACACCATGAAAACGACGCCAGACATTAACCCTCAAAGCCAAGAGATATCACTGCGTTTCAAACGATGGAAAAATCGTTGTTGGATGAACGTAAAGCATGGAATTAAGAACGGCCGGAATATCAAAAATAGAACCTTACAGCTTACTCCCACGCAGTTGAAAATGATTGGTTCTTAAAAGCATCAGCAAGACCCGTTATCTGCTGCATTCTCAAAATCTCATCGCTATCCATACCTAGTTCTTTAGCTATCTCTTCATTTGTCCATGCCATATCTTTAAGTTTTATTACTAACTTCGCGGTAAGTTCAACCTGGTGTGCCCCTCTGGCCATATTGTGCCTTATCGAAGATGACATACGATCATCAAGAGACTTATCCAAGATCACGACAGGAATATAACTCGCCAAAGATGACTTAACCGCTAAATCATTTTTTATGATTTGCGTTCGATGATAACCATCAATGATCACATAATCCTCTTCATCTACTTTTTTTCCAACAACTACAGGCATCGTGATCCCATCTTTTTTAATCGAATGCTTTAACAAACGAAACTCAGGTGGGGCAACAGCATTGGGATTATAATCATTATCTTTAACTTGAGTTGTACTCACAAGTTTTACATTCAGCACCGGATGATCTATACCTACAATCATCGAAGAGATATCTGATAATTTATTGAAGACATCAACGCGATCCTTCATCGTTAACTCCGACATATTCATTACAGATAACCTTTCAAGTAGATCAATGATATCGTGTTTTGTGCTCATACTTCCCTTTCCTGAAATAACCTTCGTATAAGTCGATATAATGCTCAGTTAATTTCTTACTTTGACCAAAAGATAATCCACGACACCAATAGTCATTTTTGATTAAAACCTTACAAATACGACGCCAGCTCGGAACTTTCTTTTTCGCTTCAAGTTTTTTATCTGCAAAGTCAGGGATATACAGTACTCCCTGATATTTACCATTTTTTCTCCACCAGTTCAGAAACTTAAATATCCGTTCACGGTAATGTTCAGCTAGATGAGGAGGCATGCTATTTAACAGATATTTACTGTACGAACGATAGGTATACCCTTCAGGTAGTTCAAATTTGTAATAACCTAAAATACGTCCTTGTTTCTTACTGTAACGGGCTCCAAAATTACACCCCTCAACCCGCTCTACCAGCTTTTGCCAAGTCTGTGGTTCTAGTATTTGATAGAGCCAAAGCCCCTTCCGTTGATCATCACCAAATGGTTGGCAAAGACGCTGTTGAGCGAGGGATAACCCTGCTTTATGCATCAAATCGTAAATATGATTATAAGTCCAATTGAAGCGCCCATTGGCAATCCATATGTCACTTACATGCCAATCATAAATAGGATAAGCGTTATATAGATTGTCACTAAGACGTGTCGTCCAAAAGTAATTATTAAACTTCTGTTTTCTCCGGTTCTTAACCGTTCGATATCTATTTAGGGACTCATCAGCACGGATAGCAACAAGGCACGCACAACGTGTCATTTTTATATCGCAATACCATTTACCAAACTCAGTAACAAACTCTTCGAACTCCATCCCAAATGTAAAGAATGGAAAATATGTACCGTTGCTAATCACCGAAGGATGAGAAGGCATTTTTCTTAACCAACGATCTTTTTCTCTGGGTTCCCAGCATATCCATTTAGGTTGAAATTGTGAGACTGCATTTCTAAGACTCAAAGGCAAACAAACCCAAAAAGCATTAATTTCTTTCCGTTCAACCATAAGAGAAATAAAATCAATGGTATGATCATATTGCGCTTCTAAGTCAATAATAAGTACATCAATAGGAAGACGGTGACGTTTTTTCGCTTCCTCGATAACAAGATTTAAAAGAACTCCTGAGTCTTTCCCTCCTGAAAAAGAAACGTAAAAGTTTGAGAATTCATCAAACAATATATTTACTCTATCCCTCGCAGCAGAATTAACATCAGTATTCAGCTTTCGTTTCATCGCCTCACCCTTGATTAATAAAACTCTAAAGCTTAAATGATCATTCAGAAATTACAGGAAAACGATAGGAAATCAATATCTTTAAAGTTATATAAATAATCAACTTAGACAATTAACGCATAAATAGAAATATTTTTTAATTACTGAATAAACGTCACAAATTTTGTTCATTTCGCCTTTTATCACTTAACAATTTAACTATGTGTTTAATCTTATTTTTCAACAATATAGACTGAACTTTATACCTAATTTCTTCTCTTTCACTTTTGTACGCTCTATTCACAATTTAATGACCATTTCACAACGTTTACAAACGTAGATTGAATTATAAAAAAGACGTTACCACAACAACCTTTCACCCTTATTAACAATAAGTTACGACAGAAACTTATCTTATTTCCATCAAGAAAACATCTCGAATTCATTGCTTTCATTTTATTTAACAAATCAAAACTGACGTAGACAAATTTGATTTTAATGAGTAAAACTATAATTTACATTGTTCTTAAATCATAATGATACCTACGCCTTATACATTGCCACCTACTGATACAATTAAAATTAACAGTTATTTTATTCTTTAATAAAGTATGATTTACCATCCAATCAAACACTTATATTTGACGATGAGTTATGAACCAATTAAAGACAGACGGGGTAATCGAAAACCCTTATTAACACCTCACACCACGTAAATTTAACTTTGTGCAATAATTATCAAAGGTAAATAAATAAAACCAGACAATACAAAAAAATATTTTATAAAAACAATCAAGACTAATAATTATCAACCGGCTTTATTCGCCACTCTTTATCTTATTTAAGTTCAAACCTTTCCAACCCAAAGGAATAAATAATGGTATTATTAGAAAAGTCGATAGCTAATTATACTGACTTGAGATCACACATAAGCTTAAGAATGAAGACTCCAAGTGAAGTGCAAAAAAAAGCCAGTTGGAAATACCAACTAGCTTCATAAAAGCACTAACCTATTTTAAGACTAGGCATTATAATCAGTACTGAGAATCATTGACCACTCACTAGATTTTATATTGATTCAAAGGGATAGGTCATTGTAGCGTTTACTGATATCTAACGGAGTTATTATATAGTTAATAAGAAAGCTAGAGGGCTTGATCGTTGATAACAATTTTTTGCATGGAGCAAGCACTTTTGTATTTGCCATTACCTATTTTCAAAGATACAAGCTATGCACCTCCTGTAATAACTGCCACTTTACCTTCTAAAGACAAGTATTCTTGATTACCACTAAAATTCCACCAAATAACGACACTTAAAATGAAATAAAAATGAGGCGGTGATCATGGCTAAAGAAGCCTTATATCCTTCACACAATTAAATGGCGAAGGATATAATGTAAAAAACTGACATACCCAAATAGCGTTTACAATCGAACGTAGGCTTAGCGACGTTGTTTCGTTGCACTGTCCATCCACACAGCAAGCAGCAAGATGCCACCCTTAACGATATATTGCCAGAATGTAGGTACATCCATCATACTCATGCCATTATCCAGAGACGCCATGATAAAGGCACCAATTACAGCCCCGACTACGGTACCAACACCACCAGCCATGCTAGTACCGCCTATTACACAGGCGGCGATAGCATCCAACTCCGCAATATTACCAGCCGAAGGTGAACCAGCACCTAAGCGTGAACTTAAGATTAAAGCTGCAATAGCAACAAGAAAACCATTCATGGCATACACCGATAACTTAGTTTTCTCGACATTGATACCTGACAAACGGCTTGCTTCTAAGTTACCGCCAATAGCATAGATACGACGCCCAAAAGTAGTCTTATTAGCTACAAACATTCCCACAAGCAAAAGAGCCGTCAGTAACAAAACTGGAGTGGGAACTCCACGATAGTCATTCAGTAAAAAAATAATACCGAGTATGCCTATACCTATAACCGTATTTGTCAGTAAATTCTGAGTCGTTGGTGGATTTTTTAATCCATATTGGGTCCGAACACTACGCTGCTTTTTCTGCCAGCCAAAGTATAGTGTTAATACACCAATACCTAGAATCAGACTGAATATATTTGGCAGGTAGCTTTGTCCGATAATACCCATAGCTTCTGATGTTGGAGCTACTGTTGTACCATCAGTAATACCAATTAAAATACCACGAAAAGCAAGCATGCCAGCCAAAGTTACAATGAACGACGGCACTTTACGATAAGCAACCCACCATCCATTCCATACACCAAGAATAAAGCCGGCCGATAACGTCAGTACTATGGTGACAGGAAGCGGCAAGTTAAACCAGACATCGAAAATGGCTGCAACACCGCCTAACAGGCCCATCATCGAACCAACGGACAAGTCGATTTCCCCGCTGATAATGACAAATACCATACCAATAGCCAAAATACCGGTGATCGAGGTTTGACGGAACAAATTAGAAATATTTCTTGGTGTCAGATAGCTCCAGTCTGTCATCACACTAAAAAACAGCATAATGGTAGTGATAACCGCAATCATCACCAGAATTTTTACATCCATTGCCTTGATACGTTCAATGAGGCTAGGTGACGAGTTCTGTTCTTGGCTCAACTGTTCACTCATGCGACAACTCCTTCTGATAGTGCGCAATCCATAATGATTTCTTGTGTTAAATCTTTATTGTTCAAGTTGCCTTTAATTTTACCTTCGTGCATAACAAGCACCCGATCACTGATCCCCAAAACTTCAGGAAGTTCAGACGACACCATAATGATGCTTATCCCATTTTTCACGAGAGTAAACATTAGCTTGTAGATTTCATATTTTGCACCAACATCAATACCTCGGGTTGGCTCATCGAGAATAAGAATATCTGGGTTAACCATTAAGAACCGGGCCAGAATTGCCTTCTGCTGATTACCACCAGAAAGATTACGGATTGCGATTTCGGCATTGGGTGTTTTGACCTGAAGCTTGTCAATTAAATCTTGAATCACATGAGCTTCTTTGGGAGTACTTATTACCCCTATAGTTGTGAAGTCTTCTAAGCCTGAAAGTGTCATATTCTGCCCAACGGACATAATAGGTATAATACCGTGCCTCTTACGATCCTCTGGTACCATAGCAATGCCATATTGCAAGGCTTCCTGACTACTGTTGATCTTAATTGTTTTTCCGTTTAATTCTATTTGGATGCTAGATTTCCCTTGATAACTGCCATAAAGGCATTCCATCAACTCAGTACGACCAGAGCCTACCAAACCTGAGATCCCAAGAATTTCACCTTTTCTCAAATAGAATGAGGCATCATCGACTTTCTTAATTTTTGAGTTGGCTTTATCCCATGCATGAACAGATCCCACCTTGAGGATCGTGTCACCAATCAGGTGATCTTCTCTAGGGAAAAGCTGTTTCATCTCCCGCCCCACCATCATAGTAATGATGTCATCTGTAGTCATAGTCGAGGCTTCGCGAGTACCTATATGCTTACCATCACGAATGATACAGATGTGATCAGATATTGCTTTTACTTCGCTCAGCTTATGAGAGATGTATATACAGCTAACACCTTTACTTCTTAGAGCTTTGACCAGGTTTAATAAAATTTCGGTTTCTGACTCAGTAAGAGGAGCAGTAGGCTCATCAAGTACCAGTAGACGAGCATTTTTAGATAACGCTTTAGCGATCTCAACTAATTGCTGTTGTCCCACTCCCAGATCGCCAACGCGAGTATCAGGAGAAACGTCAAGTTTAACCTGCTTAAGCATTTGCTGTGTACGATGGAACATGGCAGTAAAATCAAGTACACCGTAGTGACTTATTTCAGCACCAAGAAACAGGTTTTCTAAAATGCTCAATTCTTTAACTAACGTTAGTTCCTGATGAATAATGGCAATACCAAACTTTTCGGTGTCCTTAATATTTTTGGCTTTAACTGGTTTGCCAGCAAAAAAGATCTCCCCTTCATACTCGCCAACAGGATAAATACCACAAAGCACTTTCATCAGGGTAGACTTACCTGAACCATTCTCACCACAAAGTGAGAGTATTTCGCCCTCTTGCAGAGTCAGGTTGATACCGTCCAGCGCTGTAACCTGACCAAAGCATTTAACGATATTTCGCATCTCCAGTAATGTAGACATTCTTTACTCCTTAATTTCAGCGCCCCAGGGGACGCTGAACAGTGCACTACTGTTGATATACATCTTTTTCTTCATGGAACTTGTCAGCGATAACCGTTTTGTTAATATTTGACTGATTAACAGCAATAGGTTCTAACAACCAAGATGGAACATCTTTAATACCATTATTCAACGTGGAATTACTTGAAGGTATTTTATCGTTCCCTAATTCAACTGCAATTTCTGCAGCTCGGCTGGCTAGTTTTTTTATGGGTTTATATACTGTCATCGTTTGTGTTCCAGCGACAATACGGCGAATTGCGGCAAGGTCAGCATCTTGTCCTGAGATTGCCACTTTACCCGCTAGCCCCTGAGCTTCGAGCGCCTGAATTGCACCGCCAGCGGTGGCGTCATTTGAAGCGACAACTACATCGATTTTGTTGTCGTTAGCTGTTAAACCGTTTTCCATAATCTTCAAAGCATTTTCTGCCAACCATGAATCAACCCACTGATCACCGACAACAGTGATATTCCCTTTATCAATCTGTGGTTGCAGTACGTTCATCTGTCCCTGACGGAACAGTTTGGCATTATTATCGGTTGGTGCACCTCCCATAAGAAAATAACGGCCGTTTGGTGTGATATCAAGCATTGCTTCTGCCTGTATTTCACCAACTTTTTCGTTATCAAATGATAAATAGAAATCGATATCAGCATTATTGATTAAACGGTCATATGCCAGCACCTTTATCCCATCACGTTTGGCGTCGCGAATAACATTAGAAAGAACATCTCCGTTGTAGGGGATAATAACAAGTACGTCAACACCGCGAGATATCATGTTTTCAATTTGTGCTACCTGAGTCTGCTCATTACCATTAGCGGACTGAACGTATACTTTTGCCCCAAGTGATTCGGCCTTGTTTACAAAAATATCACGATCTTTTTGCCAACGCTCTAAACGCAGGTCATCAATAGCCATACCAATCTTCACTGTTTTAGCAAAACTAGGGGTACTAATAAAGCAGACAGCCAGTGTACAGAGTGTCAATAATATCTTTTTCATCCTTAAATCCCTCTATTATTTATATTTCACGTCATGCCTTGATCTAACCTTTATTATTCAGGTTTTAATTTGGCATTATTTATTGGAAATAGTATAAATTCATTCTATTTATAAAAAGCTACTTCGTTGCAGTATTTTCCTTTTTTGATGCGGTTAAAAAGGCCGTATTTACTCTCGGCCTAAATATGTATTATTTAAAGATGAAATTATTCACCACATTTTCCAGAAATTCCTGTTGTCCTGAAACGGACTGTGGTTGTAATTGATTGGTAACAGCGTGATCAGCCAGCGCGGCCAATGATAATTCACCACTCATAATGCGTTTACCCATATCACTGTTCCAGCCCGCATAGCGTTTTGCCACATGGTTAGCCAGAATGTCATTCTCAATCATACGCGCAGCGCGATCCAATGATAGAGCCATGACATCCATCCCACCGATGTGACCATGAAATAAATCTTCACTCGCAATTGATGGACGACGAACATGTGCATCGAAGTTAAAACCACCAGTTGTGAAACCACCCGCTTTGAGAATTTCATACATCACTAGGGTATTTTCTTCCACACTATTTGGAAACTGATCCGTATCCCAGCCCAACTGTGCATCACCACGGTTTGCATCGATAGAGCCAAACAGACCAAGAGAAGTTGCCATAGCGATTTCGTGTTGGAAACTATGACCAGCAAGGGTCGCATGATTAGCTTCAATATTAACTTTTACTTCATTTTCCAAACCGAATTGCTTAAGAAATCCATACACTGTTGCGGTATCGTAATCGTACTGATGCTTTGTAGGCTCTTGTGGCTTAGGTTCAATCAAGATCGCCCCTTTAAATCCAATCTTGTGTTTGTGTTCAACAACCATTTGCATGAAGCGACCAAGCTGCTCGCGTTCCTGACGCAGGTCGGTATTAAGCAGGGTTTCGTAGCCTTCACGACCTCCCCACACAACATAATTTTCTCCACCGAGCCGCTGAGTAGCGTTCATGGCATTAAAAACTTGAGTAGCGGCATAAGCAAAAACTTCTGGGTTGGGGTTGGAGCCAGCTCCGCTCATGTAGCGAGGATTAGAGAAAGCATTCGCCGTACCCCAAAGCAATTTAAGGCCCGTTTCGTCTTGCTTTTGTTCTAATACGTCAACCATTTCAGCAAAATTATTTACATACTCTTTAAGTGAATTACCTTCAGGTGCAACATCTGTATCGTGGAAGCAATAAAAAGGCACGTTTAGTTTGGTGAAAAACTCAAAAGCCACATCTGCTTTCATTCTGGCCATTGCCATAGGATCGCCAGCTTTATGCCAAGGACGGTCATAAGTGCCAGCTCCAAAAACATCAGCACCCTGACTGCAGAAATTGTGCCAATAGCATGCAGCAAAACGCAGATGATCTTTCATCGATTTACCCATAATCATACGATCCGGGTTGTAGTGCCTAAAGGCTAACGAATTATTAGTTTCAGTACCTTCAAACTTAATAGTATTAATGTTTTTAAAAAATTCAGACATAATAAAAATTCCAACTCTGATTAATGTTGCCCTTCGTTAGTTATTATTGACCTTTCGTGCATTTGTTCAATTATGAAATTTAATAGCGTTTTTCATTAATTTATTTATTGTGAACTTGATCATATCTAAATTCATACGAAACAATACCCCCCCCTTACATGGAGTAGCATATTTTATTTATTAAAAATAACACATACGACAATGTTTAATGATAAGTTATTTACTACTGTGAAATAATAGCACTACAAGAATAACTCTCGAAGTGCTATTAAAAACAATCAGAATAAATCCTGAATTCGACTATATAGTATTTGATATTTCTCCCGTTTTTCAGAATAAAGTAAGTGCTTCTCTATTGAAGGTTTATGTACTTGAACCAACTTCGGGGCGGGGCAAATATCTGAAATCGAAACACTATCGGAAATAGCTAGATAAGCCAAACGGGCAGCACCTAAAGCCGGCCCTACATCGCTACCTTCACGATAACTTAGTGTTTTGTTAAGGATATCGGCCAGCATCTGGCGCCAGTAGACACTTTTAGCTCCACCACCTATCAATGAAATTTCATCCGGAATCGGGTTGGTAGCATGCAATGCATCCAAACCATCAGCGAAAGCAAAACCCACGCCTTCAAGTACAGCTTTCCCCAACTCAGCTCGAGTAGTGGTATGTGTCATACCGAAGAACACCCCTTTGGCATTCGGATTATTATGCGGAGTACGCTCACCTGATAAATAAGGCAAGAATACCACCTCAGAATCAGAGTCTGCTTTCGTTTCTACTTCTACAATCAATTCTGCCACACTTACAGCACCAGTTAACTCTGTAACCCACTCTAGGCACGAAGCGGCGCTAAGAATAACCGACATCGAGTGCCAGGTTGCCGGCAATGCATGACAAAAACTATGTAAAGCAGATTCAGGATTAGCAAGAAAACCTTTACTTACAGCAAAGTAAACACCAGATGTTCCTAGTGACAGCATAGCTTGGCCTGGTTCAGTGATCCCTACCCCTATAGCACCTGCGGCATTATCTCCAGCCCCAGCAACGACCGGTACACATGGCATTCCCCATTCTCTTGCCAGTTCAGGAGATAGAGTGCCTGTAATTTGGTTTCCTTCAAAAAGCTCGGGCATTTGCTCTCTTGTCATACCGGTTGCCCCAAGTAATTCATCACTCCAATCCCGTAGGGCAACATCAAGCCATAGGGTTCCGGATGAGTCAGACATATCTGATGCAAAATCACCAGTCATACGATAGCGAAGATAATCTTTAGGCAGCAATACTTTGTTAACTTTAGAAAAACAATCGGATTCATACTTCTGCAACCATTTAAGCTTCGGTGCAGTAAACCCAGGCATCATAATGTTACCTGTGATGTCTCTGCTATTTGGAACAAGTTGCTCAATCTCTTTGCACTCGTTAAAGCTTCGCCCGTCGTTCCATAAAATAGCCGGACGTAGTACATTTCCGTAGCAATCGAGTAAGGTTGCACCATGCATCTGACCAGATAGACCAATAGCCCTCACATTGGTCAGGTCAATATTTTGTTTTAATCTCTCAACAGCTTCACAGGTTGCCAGCCACCAGTCTTCCGGCTCCTGCTCTGACCATTGTGGGTGAGGCCTAGATACCGTCAAAGGTACGCTTTGCGTATCTAATATAAAACCATTTTCATCCAGTGCTATCACTTTCACACCGGAAGTACCCAGATCAATACCTATAAACATGCAGTCTTCCTTTTATTCAGAACTAATAATTTATATTCTGCAACATCAGATTATATGGCTAATGAATAAACCAAAAGATGGTTACACAATATGATAAGCACATATGCTCTCGTCCTTTTTATAAATATACAATTATGTTTTTTAGCAGTCTGATTCACTGATTTCACTATTGAGCCACTTATCACAAAGTATTCAGCTAATGACTGCTAATCTTTTGTTATATTTTTGTATGAGCTAAATGATATTTGTTATGGATAAACGCTATCGTATTTCGCTGCTATTTAATGCTAATAAAGTCTACGACCGTCAGATAATTGAAGGGATAGGTGAATACTTACAAGCAACTCAATGTGATTGGGATATCTTTATTGAAGAGGATTTCTGTGCTCGGTTAGATAATATCAAAGAATGTCTTGGTGATGGTGTCATTGCAGATTTTGATAATCCTGACATTGAACATTTTTTATCAGACCTAGATATACCAATTATCGGTGTGGGTAGTTCGTACGAAAACGAAGATGACTATCCACCTGTTCCTTATGTCGCCACCGACAACAAAGCAATAGTTGAAATGGCTTTCAACCATCTGCGTAATAAGGGGCTTGAAAACTTTGCGTTTTATGGCTTACCTGCCAATAACTGTAACCGCTGGGCCAGTGAGCGAGAAAAAGCGTTTAACAATATCGTTCGTCGTGAAGGGTATGATGGCTCGATTTATCGGGGAAACGTAACTACACCGCAAACCTGGCAGTATGATATGAACCGACTTGCAGACTGGCTACAAAGATTACCAACACCAACAGGGATCATCGCGGTTACCGACTCTCGAGCTCGTCATTTACTTCAAGTTTGTGATCATTTAAATTTAATGGTGCCGGATAAAATCGCAGTGATCGGAATCGATAATGAGGAATTGGCACGATATCTAACGCGAATATCTCTCAGTTCTGTCGGCCAGGGTTGTAAAAAAATGGGATATCGGGCAGCCAAAATGCTCCACCAATTACTGACCAAACCGACAGTTGGATATGATAAGCATGAAAACGTCCCTCTGGGTGCCAGTCTGGCTCAGGTAATGATTGCGTCGACAAAAGTCTTTGAGCGCCAAAGTACAGACTATCAAGCACTGAAAGATCCCTATGTGATTCAGGCAATGCACTATATCCGCCATAACGCCTGCAAAGGAATTAAAGTGGATCAAGTGCTTAATACTGTAGGGATCTCGCGTTCTAATATGGAAGTACGATTTAAGGATGAACGAGGTCATTCTATTCATCAGGAAATCCATAATGCTAAATTAAAGCGAGCCAGCCACTTATTGGTAACGACCGACTTGCCTATTGTTGAAATCGCATCGTTGTGTGGCTATCTATCATTGCAATATATGTATACAGTTTTTAAGAAAGATCTCGATCTTACCCCTAAGGAGTATCGAGTTACATCGAGGTAAAGCGGCTTTAATCTGTTATCACCTGATAAACCGTGGTATGACGATATAACTCACCAAGTTTCAAAATACACTCTGCCAGTTCCTTCATATTTACTTGATCCGGATAGCACTGTGTTTCGAGGCAGAGTCCGTCATACTTTTGATAAATGGCACCGTTACGACCATCAATATCTTGTAGAGAATTGCCAGAGTAAAACTGAACGCCAACCTGATCTGTAGCAATATTTAGCGTTATCCCTGTCTTTTTAGCATAGACCTGAGCTATAGGCCTCAGACCCCGACCATTGAGACACCAACAATGATCATAACCACCAGCGATGAGCAGCTGTTCATCCTCAAGATGAATGTAACTTCCAATGCGCATTGGTTGGCGAAAATCCATAGCGGTACCAGCAACTGCACATTTTCTTGAGGGAATAAACTGATCATCTATAGCAAGATAGGTCTCTGCATCTATGTGAATCATATGATCCAAGATATTCTCTTCTCCACCACTTAAATTAAAATAGGCATGCTGAGTCAGATTTATTGGAGTTGTTCCATCAGATTGCGCTTTATAATGTATATTTAGTGCATTGTCATTGGTTAGTTTGTAGGTAACATAAATACTGATATTGGCAGGAAATCCCGCTTCACCTTGTTTTATCCGTGCTTTTAGTGTGATCTTTTGGCGGGTAACAGTTTCAACTTCCCAGTGTTTTTTATGAAGACCGGCACTGGCACCATGGAGATGGTTAGCACCTTCATTTTGCTCAAGTTGTACAGTATTTCCATCCAGCTTAAACGCACCTCCGTTGATCCGGTTTGCCCAAGGCCCAACTACACCGCCGATAAATGCATCTCCTTCCAAATACGCTTTCGCCGTATCATAGCCAAGCACAATATTAACTCTTCTCCCGCCCTTTCCTGGTACGTAAAAGTTAACAAGTGATGCGCCTAAATCAGTGATATCTACGTGGATCAGGTTACTATTTGTTAAAGAAAATAGGGTATATTCTCCCCATTTACGTCCAAAATTTTGCTTATTATTTACCTGCATGGTACCTCCTAATAAAGTTCTATTGTGATCTTTATTAACAGGCTGTTTCCATTATTTTTTTTTATCATGACGTAATGATAATTATTAAAATAGACACTGGTCACACCATTTAGCAAACTAAACCGCCTCTAATATCTTTTGTTACATGGAATTAGGAGTAACCTGTCGATAAGAACGATAGTCACAAATCAGGTTATTTAAATGGAGTAAAAGTCGATTTAGATTGTCCCTTCTAAGCCAGTACTGAACGTTAAACTTTTTGTCCTCGCACGATAGTTCAAATAAAGAAACTTCAATCAATTCGCGGTCAAGTTAAATAAGAGGTGGAGGAAAGCCAGCCAATTGACTACGTGCAGTAGTTTGGACTTTTTTCATAATGGCTTCGAGTCCCTGGCTTCTTCCTGGCGTTAAGTGAGACCTTAATTCAAGTACCTCAAACCAAGCCTGAGTATCAAAATGAAGCACTTCTTGTGGCGATTTTCCGTGATAAGGGATCCGAAGCAAAGCGAGTAAACCTTTCACTATAGCTGCGTCACTGGTGGCTAAGAAGGTAAGTTCCCTTGATTCTGGGTCGTAGCCAAGATCGAGCCACACTTTACTCTGACAACCCTCTATCAAATGCTGAGTAATCATCTTTGAATTTGGATAACTTGGAAGGCATTCACCGAGTTCGATTAGGTATAAATAACGCTCTTCCCAATCACTGCAGCGGTTGAAATTACGAACAATTTTTTCCGGTGTCATAAGTCTACCTCAGAAGCTGATTAATTCTGTTTAAACCTTGTACTAAAGCATCAATATCGGATGACTGCGTATACATTCCAATTGAAGCTCGACAGACAGAGCTTTGACCAAGCTTTTTGATCAATGGCATTGCGCAGTGATGGCCTGTTCGTATTGCAATACCATACCGATCTAGAAATACCCCAACATCAAATGAGTGATGACCTTTCATATTAAAAGCCACAACACCAATCCGATTGTCGTCGTTGCCATAGATCTCTATACCATTTACTTGGCTAAGGCTGTCGACCAAATACTCCATCATTTGATTCTCATAAGCGGCAATTTTATCGAGTCCAGCCGATTCGATATATTCTATAGCTGCGCCTAAGCCCAGAATACCAGCGATGTTTGGCGTACCGGCTTCAAAACGCCATGGTGCCTGACCATAAGAGGTTCCCATTGGCAATGTGACTTGATCTATCATTGCACCACCTCCCTCCCATGGCACCATACGCTCCAAATGACGAGACTTAGCATAAAGAATTCCGGTTCCAGTCGGCCCGTAAAGTTTATGCGCAGAAAATACGTAGAAGTCACAGCCTAAGTCAGCCATATTGACCTTTTGATGCATCACCGCTTGAGCACCATCCACCAACACTGGGATATTGCGTTTATGCGCGTAGCTAACAATCTCTTTTATTGCATTCAAGGTGCCGAGTACGTTCGAAAGGTGAGTAACCGATATAAGCCGAGTTCTGCGTGAAATTAGACCCTTAATATCATTTAAATCCAACTCATTGTTTTTATTAAGCTGCCAAACTTTTATCGTCGCTCCACAAAATTCTGACAGAAGCTGCCAGGGAACCAAATTCGAATGGTGCTCCATTTCTGTCACGATGATTTCATCACCCGGAGATAGCAACGGTCTCAAGTAACTATTGGCAACAAGATTGATTGCTTCTGTAGTCCCTTTTGTAAACATGATGTTCCTAGGCGCTTCGGCCCCCAGAAAATCAGAAACTTGAGTTCTAACATGCTCCATATCTTCAGTAGCTTTAGCACTCAGGTAATGAATGCCACGATGAACACTGGCATAGTCGTTTTGGTAAAAGCGCGTCATTCTGTCTATCACTGCGTTCGGCGTTTGAGCCGTCGCCGCAGTATCTAGGTACCTTAAGCGCTTTTCATAAACCTGAGTGTTTAACGCTGGAAAATCATCAAACCAAGGACTCTTTATTACCGTAAGCTCAGCCATTGTGATCTCCTTGAGACAACGAACTCTCTAACTTTTTACACACATGCTCTTTCACTAGTGGATTGCGAATCTTAAACGCAACTTCAGACGCAAACGCAAAAGTAAGCATCTGCTGGGCTTTATCCTTTGTGATCCCTCTTGTGCGCATGTAATCAACCTGTTTCGGGTCGAGTTGCCCTGTCGTCGCTCCATGGCTGCACTTTACATCATCGGCATAAATTTCAAGTTGAGGTTTACAGTTCACTTGTGCGCACTCGCTCAGCAGCAAATTATGACTATCCATCTGACCATCTGTTTTAATAGCACTTGGATCAACATAGATCATGCCATCAAACACACCATTAGATGTGTCTCTCGCGATAGTTTTATGTAATTGTTCACTTTGACAGTGCGGAGCTTGATGCCTTAAATATGTTCTGCTATCAAATGTTTGTTGATTCACTGGCATCGACAAACTGTTCATTTCGACAAAACCATTTTCACCTTGTAAATGGCTACTGGTTTGATGACGGCACAATAAGCCAGACAACATAAAGCAATTTGAATGGGCACTTGCATCACGCTGAAAAACAATATCGTTGTGACCAAAATGATGCTGCTGGTGCGATTCTTCTATTAATTTGGTGTGATGCAAATGCGCGCCTTTACCAAGATAGCTGCTTAAACGAGAAAATGTCACACCACCACCTTGCTCTAAAGAGATATGATGCTCAATCACCTCACACTGAGATAGAGGTCCCAGCTCTATATGATGACGATAACTACATAAATCGCCTTCCATACCACTGTTGATGTGAAGCAAATAAATCGGCTTATCAACCACATTACGAGACTCGACTTCTATCAAAGCGCCTCCTGTCGCTGTGGCATCAGTTAGATAAGTGAACGCATCAGGCCGGATAGACTTCGAAATTTCATAAGACTCAACACCTGTTAACCCATGTAAGGGAGTAACTGTTACTTTAGGTATCCAATCTGAGCAGCGAACCGAGAATCTACCATCGAAAAACACTAAACGATAGCAATCGAAATTTAGACTTAAGCTTTCATAAGAAATATTTTCTGCTGGCTGATACGTTACACAATGTAATGGAAGTTGCTTAAAAGTCGACAACGACGTGTACTTCCAAGCTTCATCTTTACTTCTTGGGAGTCCTATTCCTGCAATCTTTTTCCATTGTTGCTGTTGCCAATTACCTGACTGAACCATTGTCTCAAAGCTTTCTATTAAGCCCATATCATTCTTCACCGGTGAGCCAACCATAGCCTTTTGCCTCTAATTCTTTTGCTAACGTGTGATCACCTGATTTAACGATTTTGCCTTTATAGAGCACATGGACATAATCGGGTTTTATGTAATCCAAAATACGTTGATAGTGAGTGATCATAATAAATGCGCGGTTTCCATCTCTTAGTGCATTAACCCCTACTGAAACTGCTTTTAATGCATCGATATCTAGCCCTGAATCTGTTTCATCGAGAATGCATAAATCGGGAGATAAGACGGCCATTTGCAGAATATCATTGCGCTTTTTCTCTCCACCAGAGAAACCTTCATTCACAGACCGTTGCAGAAGATCGGTTGGTATTTTTAAAAGTTTGGCTTTTTCTTCGAGTAAATCTTCAAAATCAAATCGGTCGATATCTTCGTGACCGCGATATGCTCGAATTCCATTTAATGCCGTTTTCAGAAATAGCTTATTGCTAACTCCTGGAAGCTCAACTGGGTACTGAAACGCAAGAAATACGCCTTCGCCCGCTCGCTCTTCTGGGCTTAATTCTGTTAAGTCTTTGCCCTCGAACAGGATGGCTCCTCGCTCAACCTCATATTGTTCCTTTCCCGCTAATGTCGAAGATAATGTGCTTTTTCCTGAACCATTTGGCCCCATAATAGCGTGTACTTCCCCAGGTCTAACGGTTAGGTTGATACCTTGAAGAATACTTTTCTCTTCAACGCTGACATGTAAATCTTTAATTTGTAGCATTTGGTTTACCCCACGCTATGTTCGAGGCTGATTGAAAGCAGTTTCTGAGCCTCAACCGCGAACTCTAGCGGTAATTCAGAAAATACGTCTTTGCAAAATCCGTTAACAATCATAGAAATGGCATCGTCCTCACTGATACCTCTTTGAGTGCAATAGAAGAGTTGATCTTCGCCAATTCGAGACGTCGTCGCTTCATGCTCAACTTGAGCACTCGAATTCTTAACTTCAACATAAGGAAATGTATGGGCGCCACAATCTACCCCAATCAACATAGAGTCACATTGCGTGAAATTACGGGCACCTTCAGCATTGGGCAGAATTTTAACTAGACCTCGGTAGCTGTTTTGACTTTTACCCGCAGAGATCCCTTTAGAAATAATGGTAGATCGGGTGTTTTTGCCAATATGAATCATCTTAGTTCCTGTATCGGCTTGCTGAACACCGTTAGTAAGGGCTACTGAGAAGAACTCACCTACAGAGTGATCCCCTTTCAAAATCACACTGGGGTATTTCCATGTTATAGCAGAGCCAGTTTCTGATTGTGTCCATGACATCTTGCTGTAATCACCATCACAAACCGCACGTTTTGTCACGAAATTGAGTATGCCACCCTTGGTTTCTTCTCCACCTGAGAACCAGTTTTGCACCGTCGAATATTTCACTTCTGCATGTTTGAGAACAATCACCTCAACAACAGCAGCATGCAGTTGGTAGGAATCGCGCATCGGGGCCGAGCAACCTTCAATGTAGCTGACATAGGAGCCTTCATCAGCTATCAGAATCGTTCTTTCAAATTGGCCGGTTTTAGCTTGATTGATTCGAAAGTAAGTTGATAGTTCTCTTGGACAACGAACACCTTTAGGTATGTAAACAAAGGTGCCATCAGAGGCTACCGCTGCATTCAAGGCAGCAAAAAAGTTGTCATCCGCCGGAACAACCGTGCCGAAGTACTGGCGCACCAATTCAGGATAATCTTGAATCGCGTCACTGAATGAGCAGAAAATAATACCCAGCTCTTTTAACTCTTTCTGATAAGTCGTTGTGACAGAAACAGAGTCGAAAATAGCGTCAACTGCGACTTCAGAGCCCTCTCTAACAGGGACGCCCAATTGCTTAAACGCGGCTTCCACCTCATGGGTCAGAAATTCATTCGAACCATCGTCTTCTTTCGAGGTATCGCATTTACCGCACGTTGGGGCAGAGTAATAACTGTAGCTTTGATAATCGAGGTTAGGGTATTCCGCTTTTAGCCAGTGGGGCTCTTCCATCTGCTGCCACTTACGAAAGGCATCTAACCTAAATTCCAACATCCAATCTGGTTCATTACGCTTTGCTGATATCGCACGTACAACATTTTCATTTAGCCCGTTCGATAAGGTGTCAGACGATAATTCAGTGTAAAAACCTTCTTTGTAGCTGCGATTTTGCAGCATCTCTTCGACTTCTGGCTGTGTTTCAATCGCACACATTTTTAAACTCCGAAACTTTCCCCGCAACCACACATGTTTTTGACATTGGGGTTGTGATAAACAAAGTTGCTATTTAGCCCTTGACGGACAAAGTCTATTTCCGTGCCGTCAAGCATTGGCATAACACTCAAGGCAACATAGAACTCGACACCGCAGGAATAAAACGTGAGATCCGTCGTTTCCGGCTTCTCGATGAGCTTTACTTCATAAGCAAAGCCGGTGCACCCAGAAGGCCGCACACTGAGATGAAAACACTGCCCACTTGAAGACAGCTGTGTGATTCTGCTGGCAGCAGATTCGGTTAAATGAATACCTTTCCATTCCATGTTATGGATAGAAATTTCTGTTGAATCTGAACTTCGAACGCTCATTTCGCATTTCTCATTCGACCTGACTAGTGAGAATAATATTGATTATCACTTAACATTCAACCATTAAATTTATAAGGATTAATCCAGATGCACTACATATTGACATCTGGCGAATAGTAAATACTATATGTAGAAATTAAGATGATAATAATTATTATTACGATATAGGTGAGGCATGGATATTATTGTTTACTCAAAGCCCCAGTGCGTGCAGTGCACAGCAACGGTGAAAGCGCTTAAAACAAAAGGAATCGAACACAAAGTTATCGATTTAACTCAAGATGATTCAGCAATGAATACCATTCAATCGATGGGTTACAGGCAGGCCCCCGTTGTGGTCATCGGTTCACATCATTGGTCAGGATTTCGTCCAGACATGATCAGCCGGATAAGGTAATGCTTGTTTATTATTCGAGCGCATCGGGCAACACACAACGTTTTATCGAACAGCTTGAGTTGCCCGCCTTACGCTTACCTATTGACCCTGACGAGCCTATCCCTCAAATAACGCAGAATTTTGTATTGGTGTGCCCAACGTATGCAGATGGACAAGGACGCGGAGCTGTCCCTAAATCAGTGATTAGAGCACTAAATCAAGAACAAATAAGATCTTTATTAATGGGTGTGATCTCTTCAGGAAATCGAAACTTCGGAAAGTTATTTGCCCAATCTGGCACCATTATTTCGCAAAAGTGCAGCGTACCGCTGTTGTATCGATTTGAATTGTCAGGGACACCACAAGATGTACAAACCGTGCGTCAGGGGCTAAAAAAATTTTGGAGCCATTATGGACAATAAATTCACTCATGATCCTTTGGGTTACCATGAGCTCAATGCCATGCTCAACCTTCTCGATGAACAAGGAAACATTCAATTCGAGTCAGACAAACAAGCGGCTCGTCAATTCTTTCTTCAACACGTAAATCAAAATACAGTATTCTTCCATAACTTAAATGAAAAGCTTGATTACCTTATCAACGAAGGTTATTACGAACCTGAAGTTTTAGCGCAATATAGCCCGGCATTTATCGGCAAAATTTGGGATGAAGCTTATCAAGTTAAGTTTCGTTTTCGTACCTTCCTTGGAGCATACAAATTTTTCACTTCTTATGCGCTTAAAACTCGAGATGGAAAACGTTACTTGGAACGTTTTGAAGACCGCGTAGTAATGACCGCTCTTACTTTAGCTCGAGGTGATGAAACTTTCGCTCTACAGCTGATGAATGAAGTCATCCACCAACGATTTCAGCCTGCAACACCCACCTTTATAAATTCAGGAAAGAAAAACCGTGGGGAATTAATTTCATGCTTTCTTCTTCGAATTGAAGACAATATGGAAAGTATTGGCCGAGCGATCAACTCTTCGCTGCAGCTTTCTCGACGCGGTGGAGGAGTAGCCCTACTACTGAGTAACCTACGTGAACAAGGCGCCCCAATAAAAGGAATTCTCAATCAAAGTTCCGGTGTAGTACCTGTAATGAAATTGCTTGAAGATAGCTTCTCTTACGCAAATCAACTAGGGGCAAGACAAGGTGCAGGAGCCGTCTATCTCAATGTGCACCACCCTGACATCATGCAGTTTTTAGACACTAAGCGCGAAAATGCCGATGAAAAAATTCGAATTAAAACACTGAGTCTTGGCGTCGTCGTTCCAGATATTACACTGGAACTCGCTAAGCAAAACAAAGACATGTACCTGTTCTCTCCACATGACGTAGAACGTACCTATGGTATACCTTTCTCCGAAATCAGTGTGACAGAAAAATACCATGAAATGGTCGATGACCCTCGAATTCGAAAAAGCAAGATCAGTGCCCGCAGCTTATTCCAAACACTCGCCGAGATTCAGTTTGAATCTGGTTACCCTTACATTATGTTTGAAGACACCGTTAATCAGGCCAACCCTATCGAAGGTCGAATTAACATGTCCAATCTATGTTCTGAAATTCTCCAAGTTAACGACGCTTCTCTATTCAATCACGATTTAAGCTACGCAAAGCTTGGGAGTGATATCTCATGCAACTTAGGCTCTATTAACATTGCCAAAGCACTTTATGGTGGCGACCTACCCCAAACGATAGATATATCCATTAAAGCACTCAGTGCGGTATCAGAAATGAGCGCTATTGACAGCGTTCCATCAATTCATAAAGGCAATGACGAAAGCCATGCAATTGGCCTCGGTCAGATGAACCTCCATGGTTTTTTAGCCCGAGAAAACATTCATTATGACAGCGAAGAAGCCATCGACTTCACCAATGTCTACTTTGCCACCGTTCTATTCCATTGCCTTGTTGCCTCAAACAAACTAGCGAAACATAAACAAACGACCTTCAACGGGTTCGAAAATTCCACCTACGCGAGTGGGACGTTTTTCGACAAATATTTAGACGATGACTTTCAACCTAAGACTCAAAAAGTCACCGAATTGATTTCAAAGCTAGATCTATATCTACCTAACAAAGAGGACTGGTCAATCCTTAAAGAACAGGTCATGCAGAGCGGTCTCTACAATCGTAACTTACAAGCAATTCCGCCAACAGGTTCGATTAGTTACATCAACGATTCTACCGCTTCAATTCACCCTGTTACGGCAAAAATCGAAATACGTAAAGAAGGGAAAATTGGTCGTGTCTATTTTCCTGCTCCTTATTTGGATAACACAAATTTGGAGTACTATCGTGACGCTTATGAAATCGGCCCCAAAGCTATTATCGACGTTTATGCCGCTGCCACTCAACATGTTGATCAAGGTCTATCGTTAACCTTGTTCTTCACCGATAACGTGACGACTCGAGACATTAACAAAGCGCAAATCTATGCATGGAAAAAGAAAATAAAAACCCTTTACTACATTCGTATCCGCCAAAAAGCTTTAGATGGAACTCAAGTTGACGGCTGTGTTTCTTGTTCACTTTGAGAAAATGGAAAAAACCAATGACAGCAATTATTACTTCAAAACCAGTCAGAGCGATCAACTGGAACCGCATGCAAGATGATAAAGATCTTGAGGTTTGGAATCGACTTACCGTTAACTTCTGGTTACCAGAAAAGATACCTCTATCCAATGACATTCAGACTTGGAAGCAGCTCACACAAGAAGAACAAACGCTAACAATTCGTGTTTTTACAGGATTAACGCTACTTGATACCATACAAAACACCGTTGGCGCTCCAGCATTGATGGCTGACTCAAGAACTCAACATGAAGAAGCGGTTCTGACCAATATTGCCTTTATGGAGGCAGTTCATGCTCGTAGCTATTCTTCTGTATTTTCAACCCTTTGTACAACGCCTCAAATTGATGAGGCCTTTCGTTGGGCAGAAGAGAACGAACTGCTGCAACGAAAAGCACAAATCATTTTAGATGATTACAAAGCAAGTAAAGATCCACTTAAGAAAAAGGTCGCCAGTGTATTTCTAGAAAGCTTTTTGTTCTATTCAGGCTTTTACCTACCAATGTATTGGTCAAGCCGTGCGAAGTTAACCAACACTGCTGATTTAATTCGTTTGATCATCCGAGATGAAGCTATTCATGGCTACTACATAGGCTATAAGTTCCAACAAGCGTTCAAGGAACTCAGCAAAAAAGAGCAGGCTCGCGTTAAAGACGAGGCTTTCTCGTTAATGTTCTCTTTATATGAACTAGAGAGCCAATACACCGAGTCATTGTATGATGATGTAGGGCTCACCGAAGATGTAAAACATTTCCTTCACTACAATGCCAACAAGGCATTAATGAACCTAGGGTTTGAACCACTCTTCCCTGATGAGTTGTGTCAAGTAAGCCCCGCCATAATGGCAGCGTTATCCCCCAATGCCGATGAAAACCATGACTTTTTCTCGGGGTCAGGTTCTTCTTATGTCATTGGCAAAGCAGTCTCGACTGAGGATGAAGATTGGGATTTCTAAAGTCTAAAAACAAGAAGTGCTTAAATGAAAGTACGCTAGTCAATACGCATTATCTAGCATCAAAAAATTAAAAAATGGAAGCTAAATGACTGAAGATATTGATAATATACGAATAATTAAGCGCAAAGGTACTCCCGTTTTTGTTGTCATCCCTTATGTGGAATATCTCGCTTTAATGGGATGTAATGATATAACCCTACCACCTGAAGTAGTAAAAATGAATATTGAAGGAGATAGTATAGTAAAAGCATGGCGAACCTACAAAAAAGTATCACAAAGAAAGCTAGCGACACGAATAGGAGTAACACAATCAGCTATTGCACAAATCGAAAATAGCAAAAAACCACGTAAAAACACGCTGCGTAAAATAGCTAAAGCGTTAGGTGTCAAATTAGAACAATTAACTTACAAGAGGTCTTGAAGGTTAGAATATAAACAGCTACTTACAAAGCAAGTACAATTTCCACCAGCCCTATAACTACAGCATGATATAGAGCGGTCACGCTAAACCATTGTTGGACATTTCCTTGTTACTAAGTTTGGGGAATAGTGATATTTAAGATAACTTCTAATATGCCAAAATATGATAATTAACTATAAATGTGTGGCTAGATTCGCTAGTCACCTATCAATTTATGAAGTGATGATATCGCCTCTAACTAGGTGGCCAAATTCACCGTACCACTACAGGATGAAAGATAATAGATTAAACTTATAATTCTGATAGGAAAAACCTATCGTTGAAATTGTGTCGTAAATCGCAATCTGTTCGCTAACAAGGAAAGGGGCAGAAATGCGTTAGAGTATTCAGCCTGATTGTGTTCAGCCTGAATCTTGATGTTCACGTTAACTGAGATAAGGGCAAGGCCTACATAACACGTTTATTACTATGCAAACATACCTAAATTTGAGGTCTTAGAACGAGAACTACTCGGCAAGGACAATGCCGAGTGTGGTAAATCGTGTTGATACAATTGTTAGACGAATTAGTACGACGCGCCATTTATCTTTCGGACTAGAATGCTAGAAAGCACTTCGTTTTCAGCCATTCTCATGTTTACCGCCAAGATATTTTCAGAACACTTCTCCGTTGTTACGTAGTGCGTTAAACAACCACAAGAATCACAACGATGGAATTCAACCTCTTTGTCGCCCCAACAATAGAATACGGTCTTCTCATTATGATTAATTTGAACCTGTTCAGGGGAAAAGTATGCCCAAGATGCAGCATAACGACGACAAACTGAGCAATTGCACTCACCGACTTCTTTGGGAATCGAGCTCAACTCAAGACTTACATTTCCGCAGTGACATGTTAACTCCATCTGATAATTCCCTTTATTTGCCTAACGCAGCGCTAATGTGTGAACAACGCCACCACCTAACCTAAACTATTAAAATGACCTAGAGTGAAAAATGCCAAGCGTTGATAATCACTCTTAAATGCTTCATTAGCTGCTCCACTACCTCTGAAGCCTTTTGTCGACTTTACGCATAACCATCGAAAAAGTTTTTCCCATTGGGTCATCAAGCTCAAAAGTAATTTGAGTCGCTTTCTTATTTATAATTGCGTATTGCTCTGACATATTAGTCGGCATGAAATCTTCCAACGTAGGGATAAGCTCTAAAAACTTTGGTTCATCCAAATCATACTGCTTATTATCTATTTGCAGGTATCGTGGATGAGAAATCGAATTAGTTAATGTAACATAGAAGTTCTTAGAGTCATGGTTCCACTGCCCTGTACCATCCACATCGTATATCACCTTTAGAACATCGGAATTATTGATTGTTGAGTTAATAGTCATAATGCCAGAAAAGTTGTATTTTCCATTTTTGAAATATTCTGTTGTACCTCGAACAGTTGCTGTTCCGTTAGAGATTGAATAGCTATACTTAGACTCCCAAATCCCTAAAAATCATCTGAGTTCCTTAGCTTATCTTCGAAGGGGCTCCAATGGGTATAAACACTCCAAAAAACACCAAATATACCTGCAATAATGCTAACCCATAGGCCTATAGCTGAAACTCTGTTCATTTGTTATCCTTATCGAACTAGCGCCTTAGCTAACCAACCACTCAGCTCAATTGACCACCGTAAACACAAAACTCAATCTTGAACTAAGAGTGCCAAGCGTTGGGAGTCTGCCTTAAACGCTTGTATGTTCGTAGGTGGTAAACCTTTACTTTAGCTGAGGAACACCATCAATATTCTCTAACCACCTATTCATGGCGTCAAACTGCTTTTGGCTTAGCTGTTTTCTAGCAAGAATAGTGTTTCGAATACTTAATAAGAATGCCCGCTTGTCTTCATCTAGCTTTTCTATACCAACATCAATCCAAAACAAGTAGTTATAGCATTTTTGTAACGTATTTAACTTTAAGTTATCAGGAGCTTTCCGTTCAATATTATTTATTGAACGGACAATTTCTGGTGTAAGGTTCCCTTCAAGATAAGACTTATAAAAGTCACTAAGAACTTCCCAAGAGGAGTTAATCTTATCCGCTAACTTTCTCTCTCTTAATTCTAAGTACTCAATAGCTCTTTTTTCATCAGCATTCTCGCTCGAAGAATTACCTCCACCGCCAGTGCCACCGGAGGTTCTAGTTCCAGTTGCACTAGTATACTTTGTAAGGTCAGGAATCCCTTTCAGTGAAAAACCTTCAGCCAAGTGTTTTTTTGCACACTCTGGTCCAGACAAAACTATTTCACCTGTTTGGGTGTTTTTTAGGACATACGCCTTCAAAGATCTTAAATGCTTTGGACAAAACGCACACTTTTCACTTGTCTCGGTTAAGTCTTTGCGTAGGGGTTTATATGTCATAGTATCTCCAAAATATTCATCTAACACTGTTGTATGCAACATACCACACAATAAGATAAAACATAAAAAAATCAAACTGTTGTGAGATAAACATGAAACTTTAAGAGAACATAACTTCTCCATAACACGTTTACCACTATGCAAACAAACTTAAAATTGACGCCTTAAAACGAGAAACACTCGGCAAGCTGACAATGCCGAGTGTAGTAAATCGTGTTGATGCATTTGATACTTATTGAGCCTTCTCCGACAACATGCCCCAAAGGAGTATGCTGGAAGGCGACTAAACCAAATATACGGAGAAGACTCATATGCAATTTTATACGAAGAACCACCCTTATTACTGCAGTATAGATCTCCATACCCGTTCTTTATATGTCTGCATCATCAACCATGATGGCGAAATATGTATCCACCGAGAGATTAAAGCCTCACCCGAACATTTAATGCGAATACTTGAACCCTATATCGGGAATATTATTGTCGGCGTTGAATGCATGCATTGCTGGTATTGGGTCGCTGACTGATGCGAAGATAGTAAGCGTCTAATTAACCACACATTCTAATTTCAGTAAGCCTTTGTCATAGTTTCTCCAGCCTAATGGAGGAACTATGACTCAATCAGAAAAGCGTCAACATTGGACGAACATCGTTTT
>PJEL010000094.1_pt1 | contig 97382 bp, 79 predicted proteins | sample 1853271 | NCBI WGS metagenome assembly PJEL01 (sample SAMN08108733, study PRJNA415343) | Invertebrate metagenome, whole genome shotgun sequencing project. | host: Globobulimina | place: Sweden: Gullmar Fjord | collected 2015-08
CGGATCAGTGGCAACAACCTGATATTCATAGGTTACTCCGGCCTGTTGAGAAACTACCGGATCACTGGTTATATCCGGGGGACCGTTGATCAACAGAGTATACGTCTGGGTGTCGCTGCCGCCGCGACCATCGGAAACATTTACCGTTACAGGATAATCTCCTGACAATGTACTAACCCAGGTAATCAAACCGCTCGTTCCATCAATAGAAAGACCTGGTGGACTTTCCAACAGAGTATAACTCAGAGCATCATTGTTCGGATCTGTAGCAGTAACCTGATACTCATATGCCACTCCTTCTTGTTGGAAAATGGCAGGTTCACTAATTATCTCCGGTGGTCCATTTATAAATATTTCATACTGCTGTTCTGCCGTTCCACCACGACCATCATCCACTTGCACAGTAATTGGAATAATACCAGGTTCCGGACTATCCCATGTGATAAGCCCACTTGAAGAGTCTATAGTCATGCCCACAGGGGCATTCAATAAGATATATTCTAAAATATCAAGATCAGGGTCATGCCCATCAACATCATAATGATAAGCTTCGAATGATTGACCAAAATTGACAGGTGTGGAATAGATAATCGGAGAATTGTTTATATAATGCTGTCCACAAGTATTTGATGACGGTACAGATTGAAAGAGTCGACCATCATCTATAGCCGGATTTTTTTTGTTGTGATTTACAGCAACTGTTACTTCTCCTCCACATTTGGCACCTAAACTGTCTGTTGCAATAAAATCTATATGATAAACACGCCCATTCTGATTGCCGGATCGCTCACTGCGAACTGAAGCAGTGGAAGTATTAACACCATAACCATCATACTCCGTATTTCCATCACCTGTTGTATTAAGTTCTTCATCCTGTAAGATACATTGGATCGTTATGACCACTGCATCACCATCTGGATCAGTTACACCCAGTACATCAATGGGAATAAACTTATGATTAGGCGGCCATATAGAATTTACGCTGGGATATGAATTGAAACACTCGGGCGCTCTATTTAAATCAGCTGAATGTGATAAATTTACCCAGGGATGAAACAAAGAAAGTAGACAAGCCATAATTATAGCTTGAATACCGATTACACGATACGACATAAGAAACGCCCCAATAGTTGTTTCTGATAATTATTGATATTCACTCAATACAGTTAGGTGAAGATATTTATTTTATTAATAGACAATAGTCAAGATTTAACATAGGAATAAACAATACTAAAAACAACAAGATACAGTAGAGACATTGCAGCCCAATGGTTTTGGCAAATGCATTTCCTTTGTGACCCAAAAACGCCTTAATAACAATCTATTTAAGCCTGATATCCACAACGTTATTTGGTAAATCATTAGAAAAACATGAATAAACTATCCATCCATAAGGTGGTGGTTTTGAGTTACCACCTAAAAGGCGGATAATCTGCTAATTGCACTTTGAAGAAACAAGATTAATTGTCTTCTGTTATACGAGAATTCAAAGGACACCACGAAAGAGCTGTGATAAACAGGCATAAAGTATGAGATGAAAGAGCTCTACATGAAGAAATAGCCGCTCAAAAATACGATACCAGCAGCAATAAATAACGACTGAACCTGAGGGGACATCTAAGGAACTTATGACAACCTAGACCTAAACAAAAACAACAATGGGAAAAAACTCCATAAAATTATGACTAATCAACTCTAAAGAGTTGACCATTATAACAAAAAAATGAAATGAATATATTGTCCCACCTTGACAGAATCATACAACTACAAGCAGCTGTTTAAACCATTGAGCTTGTGTCATTAACAGGCAGACCTATTACAGATAAAAATGTCCCACCTGTTGTCCCAACCTTATTGCATAGGTGAGTCATAAAAAAACAACAATATTACAATATGGAGCGAAACGAAAGTAAACATATAGGGCTACAACCCTCATGGGACCAATCATAAAGTGAATTATGATTGATTTTAAAGTGTCAGATTATTTTTCACAACAAGTTTTAACTAGTTTCAACTGAAGTGCCAAATGACTCTTGTTCTCCATTTTCTTTGTCACTTCTTTTGGAACCAAATATTTACACTTATAACTCCATTTTCTATAACTATTTTAAACCATTCCATAAGAATCTAAACCAGAAACCCCCATCAATCCTAGGTTTCAATTCAACTACCCCCCTACATTAGGACAAATCCTGACCAAATATAGTTTGCCAATAACAAAAGTGTTGTGGCTTTCCCTTCTGGAGAAATTTGCATATTCTGAGAAATTACATACCAAAATGGATTAATTATATTTCCCATGATCCAATAAGCTAAGCCGAGCATTAATCCCAGAACATTTCCTCTAAGTAATAAAAAAATTAAATTATTGAGTAGGAGCGGCTGATCAGTCAAAATTATTCAATTACTTTAAATATGTCTCACTCCAATGCTGTTCTCTTTCCAGTCTCATCTTTGGAGTAGCGATGGGGATATTATGGGCTTTTAATTTCTCCAAAACTTTTTGTAAAACTTCAGAACGAATTATTGTCCGCTTTCGCACATCTTCAATGCGATAGCGTGCTTCAACCAGAATACCGGTAAGCATATTCCCCTGTTGATTATCAAGAGAACGAATGATAGTTTGGGTAGTATCAGGCAAAACACCATGACAGGAAGCCACCGCATCATTTGTGACCTGTTTGGTAAGACTTAAATCTGCGTCATAATCAACTTGAAAACGAATTCTGACTCTGACTGAGCTCTTTTGGTATGAAAAATTAATAATAACTGAGTTTGCCAAGTGAGCATTGGGATAATTTATATAAACACCGTCTGTGTTTTTAATTCTTGTCCTTCGTAGACCAATGTCAACAACATCGCCCCAGCCTCCCCAGTGGCTACCAACTTTTTCTATCTTTATTCTGTCACCTATACGAATTGGTTGGTCCGCTATCAAAAATATACCCGCCAAAATATCAGCAATAGTCTCCTTTGCAGCGAAACCTAATGAGACACCAACTATTCCAGCTCCGGCCAGAAGAGGTGAAATTTGAATACCATTTATCTTTAACAGGATAGTTGTTATACAAAATAGGGCAAAGATACCTATGAACTGTTTGACAAAATACACAAGACGGTCATCAAGATCGTTAACTGTCGACGCCGCTAAACTTTGCATTTTTTTTATTATTAGAGATCTGAAAATTGAATAACCAGCAATGGACATAATGAGTACAAAAATTGATTTGTAGGCATTATTAAATTGTCCCCATATTTCAACAAATGTTTCCATGCGAAGTTCCTAATTTTAACTCACTTTTTCAAGATAAACATATTTCCAATCATTCTGTACTGATTGAATATAGGTATGTTGATTTCTGGAAATCAGAAATTCACAGTAGACACATTCAATACAAGTACACAAGCTCTTCACTTACTGGTATGACCTCGCCAAACGAAAAAGGACTGAGAGCCAAAAAAATTAAAAACCAAACCCGCCAAAAAGAACAGGGTGGTAAATCCGCAACAGAATAACTACTATTATGGCGGCTATCAGGCCATAGGGATTATACTCATTTAGCGCCAGTCGCTGTTTGCCGGTTTGGATCGCATAGAATGGCAGGGCCGAGGTATCGGCCTGGAACTGCCTGATCTGTTTAGGACCGGTGACTAACATTCGTTGGTCCTGATGTAATGCGCTGGCCACGCCATAAATAATGAAGCCGAAAAAAAATATCCAATCCACAAAATACGGATTCACTAACAAGTGGGCCAGCCCAAACAGCGCAAAGGAAAAATTCTGTGGATGGCGGGTAATCCGTTGAATCCCCCTGGCATTGTATGAAAATGTCTTGGTCAATTCGGATTGGGTGGTCATGGGGCTTGAAGTTACTAAGCCCTGGAACAGGACAATTAATGCGCCCAGCATGAGGATGTGGGCGATAAGCTGCATGATAAAATTTGGCGTAAAGAGCATCTGCCCCGCATGTTTATGGGCAAAATATACCAAGCAAAGTGGCACAAAGGTGGCGAGTGCCATAAACGAATAAACTGCTTTAAAGCCCAAGTTACCGATTTTGTCTATCACGTAGGCTCGTACCACTATGGTTGAACCGATTATGTGGGTGCCACCAAACATCAGCCACCAGAATAGGATTGTTGCCTCATCTCTCATAAATTACCTTGATGCTTGCCAAAGTAGAATTGGTTGGTGGCCAAAATACAATATAGCTTTATTGTAACTCGTTATGGTGATGTATTGTAATACATCTTCATTTTTTGTCAAAATGAACAACCCCCGACTTTAACGACCCAGGGTTGTTGCGATTTAATTGGATTTCAATGAAGCCATATCGATGGAAAAACGGTATTTCACATCCGACTTAATCATTCGCTCGTAAGCTTCGTTCACTTTTTGTATAGGGATGATTTCAACATCGGATATAATATTGTGTTTACTACAGAAATCTAGCATTTCTTGAGTTTCTTTAATGCCGCCAATGAGAGATCCAGAAAGGCTTTTACGACCGAAAAGCAGTGCAAAAACAGAAACAGGAAGCGGTTTTTCAGGTGCACCGACCAGAGTAATATTTCCATCGAGGCCGAGCATCCCGATATAGGCGTTGATGTCATGCTCGGCTGCGATGGTGTCGAGAATGAAGTCAAACGTACCGGTATGCTTTTGCATCTCATCAGGATTGGTGGAGATAATCACCTCATCGGCACCAAGGCGAAGCGCATCTTCTTTTTTGCTTGGTGACGTTGTAAATACGACCACATGAGCACCAAAAGCCCTAGCAAACTTCACCCCCATGTGTCCCAAACCACCAAGACCAACTACACCAACCTTCTTCCCTTTAATGTCGCCCCAACGGCGTATCGGAGAATAAGTCGTTATCCCTGCACAAAGAAGCGGCGCAACCCCGGCAAGATTGAGATTCTCAGGGACACGAAGGACAAATTTTTCATCGACAACTATATTTTCAGAATAGCCGCCGTAAGTGACTCCACCAAGATGCTTGTCTGGAGAGTTATAAGTAAAGATTGCACTAGGGCAGAACTGTTCTACGTCGGCCTGGCAATTAGGGCATGAATGGTCTGAATCAACTAGGCAGCCGACTCCAACGAGGTCTCCCTGTTTAAATTTAGTGACACCTGATCCTACCTGTGTAACCTTGCCAACAATCTCATGCCCAGGTACGCAGGGATAAGTTGTGGGCATGATACTGCTCCACTCGTTACGTACAGTATGGAGGTCTGAATGACAGATGCCGCAATAAAGAATATCGATTTGCACATCGTTTTCGGTAGTATCCCTACGCTTAATCGTGTCAAGGGACAAGGGAGATTTTGCACTAGCTGCGGAATATGCTTTTGTATTGCTCATGATATTCTCTCCTGTAGTGTTTTGATCTAATTTTGCCTTAATCTTTGAATCAAACATAACTTATAAAATAGTACCTGCTTATTTAGTGTGTCACATAAATAAAGTTAAATCAAAAGGAAGTTTTTTTGTGGCAATCACAATCTAATGTGAATATCGAGAACTAAATAATCATCGTAAACAGACCAACCGAAACATGCCTCATTGAATGTTTTTAGTTCAGTCTGGATTAAGTAAGGATTGGTAATGGTAAGGCCTGACGGTAGGTAAATAGAAATTTGAAATGGTTCCTGAATCTAATCGCTGTCGGTCAATAACCAATATAGATATGTTGACTTTTGACCTTAGGGAAAATGCCACGCAAGGGGTCGAATCCGCTTTTGACTCTTACGGTTGGAGAATACCTCAGTTATAAAGGGCTCTTTAAAAATCAGGATATTTATATTCAGTCTTGACTTACAATGAAGAGAAAGTTTTTATAGATAATATTCTACCAGGCCCTTATAGACTTGAGAGTGTTATGCAAACCTTCCTTAAAACTTGTTACCTGTCCTTGTTGCTGCTTCTGATTTCTCTCAACTCCCATGCGGAGTCCATTGGTAAAAAAATTGTCGGTAATAATGGTTCAAGGCTCCTGGCTAAGAGTTATGGAGTATTCAATGAACCTTGGGCCATGACCTTTCTGCCAGGTGGAGACCTCTTGGTCACCGAAAAATCCGGTACTTTACTCCTAGTCCGCCTGGATGACCGCTCCAAGGTGTCTGTTAAAGGCGTACCCAAAGTCGCATATGGCGGTCAGGGTGGCTTGGGTGATATAGTTCTCCATCCTCAATACAAGAAAAATCACTGGATATACTTGTCATACGCTGAGAAAGATATGTCTGGAAATAAAGGAGCCGTCGTTATTCGCGCTCAATTTTATTCTGGAGTGGATAGGCCTAAGCTTGAAAATGTTGAGATCATCTGGCGACAAATACCAAAAGTATCAGGCAACGGGCATTACTCTCATCGGTTGGCATTCAGTCCAGATGGGGATCTATTCATTACCTCTGGTGAGCGGCAGAAACAATCACCAGCCCAGAGTTGGACACAAAATCTTGGCAAAGTTATCAGGCTAAAAGCAGACGGAACAGTACCATCTGACAATCCGTTTCAGGACAAGGGGAAACTCGCAAAAACCTTCTGGTCACTCGGCCATCGAAATATGCTCGGTATTGCCTTCGACATACAGAAAAGACTGTGGACACACGAGATGGGCCCCAGGCACGGCGATGAACTCAACCTGACTATTGGAGGAGATAATTACGGTTGGCCCATTGTATCCTGGGGTGATCAATACTCCGGCATTCCCATTCCCGATCATAATACGCGTCCTGAATTCAATGCACCTGAGATATACTGGGTACCAACTATTGCACCTTCAGGTCTAATCATCTACAACGGCTCTCTATTTCCAGCGTGGCAGAATAATGCTTTTATTGGGGGACTCAGATCAAAGTCATTGGTCCGAATCAGAATTGAAGGTGATCTGGCCGAAGAAGTCGAACGCTTTGCGATGGGCAAGCGTATAAGGGAAGTTGAACAAGGGCCTTACGGTGCGATATGGGTTCTGGAGGATAAACAAGGTGGACGCTTGCTCCGACTTACCCCATTCGAATAAGTTATATTCAAAAAAGCATGGATTCCGGCTAAAAGCCTGCCGGAATGACGACTCGTAAGATTTTGGTTATACAACGAAAAGATTATGCAAGTCCTTAACCGGACACTACTGCCAAAACTATAGAATTAGTTGTATAATATTTTCGCACCTGAACCTGATTGATCCTAAAAATTGAGCTATCTGCATGGAAGAAATACTTAAAACAGTTAAACGTATCCATTACCTTTTATTAGCTTTTAATATAGCTGTTTTTTCGTTTTTATTATCAAGCGAAAATAGTGATCAATATCTTCGAGCAATTGAGGAATTGGAAATAGTGAAATCACTTAATTTAGGAAATCATGAGTCATATTCCAAACGCATTATTGAAAAGATATTAACTGAATACCATTTTATGGAGGAAGTTAATGAAGTCGCAAGGGAAACGGAAAAGGCAGCAATTGGATCTACTTTCTCTTTATCGTCAATAATTCCATATACCACAGATAAAGACCAAAGTGAAAGACTGACTTTCTTGAAAAACCAAACTTTTATGGTTTTTTTACCTGACAAAGATGAATTAAAATCATTGATACGTAATTTTTTTCAACGAGGGAAAATTTTTTATAAAAAAGAAAGGTCTACAACCAATATGTTGTATCTTGGGCCTTTGAGTACCGCCTCTATTGATGGCGGCCTTACTGTAAAAACAAAGGGTGTAACTGTATATGGTTCAATTAGTGATAAAGACGACAATATGGGCCTTCAAATTAATGGCAATTTGCGTGGATCAGTGATCACATTATCAGACAATTACCTTGTTGAAATACTTAAAAAAAATAAAGAATACAAGCAGCTGACAGCACCAAGCAATGGCAACATTTTGTTTCTTCCAGACCTGTCAGTATTATGGGATGACATTAAGTATAAAACAATAGATGATGCTTTTACTTTGCTTCAGAAAAAACACCAGAGTAGGCAGGGTAAAATAACTTTCGGTGGAATATCAATTAATCAAGAATGGATACTAATTTTTGCACCTCTTGTGATACTATTTTTCTCAATATTTTTACTTTCACACGTACTTCACATGAAATCTCGTGCCTCCTCCCACCTCGAAGAAATATCTATGTTTCCTTGGGTCGTATTATTTGACAATAGAGTAAGTTTAGTCTTTACAATAGGAACGCTTGTAGTGTGCCCAGTAGTCGCAAACTTCCTGGTACTATTAAAGTTTTTTTCTATGTCATATACCTGGATATTATCAGCTTTTTTTGCATTGGGAGCAATCCATCCACTTGTTCTAATTTTGAAAAAAATATTTGCAATCAGGGAAATGATAAGGGGCTTCAATGCAAGCCTCTGAAAAACTTCAACGCACCAGATGAACTGGTAATTTTTCCGTTAGACTAAAAAAAATGGAACAATTCATATATCGATATTTCAAAAAAGGAATGGATCCATTTAAGAGTACATCAGAATTAGCTGATGATGAAATTCCGATTTTCATGAAAAAGCATCTTCCAAATCACAGTTGGTTTCATGCTAATCCAAAACAAAGAATTAGAAGTCGAAGAAAAGTAGAAAAATGGTTACATGAAGAATTCATTAAATCTGGTGGAGAGCCTAAAACAGAACATCCGTGTTACTTCACACTTGGAAAATCATCGTTTTTAAAAAACTTTGAATCATTTGACGGAAAATCAATTGAATTAAAAATTCCGTTAAATGATTTTTCTTCTAAACATATCAGTTTCACCTATCCAGATAGCTTTTTTTCAGAGTGGTTGAACCAAAATCAAGACCACCCACTTTTCAATAAAGATCTTAATGGCAGAGTATTTACACTTGACGTGTTACCTGATCTATTGAGACAGAATGCATTTCCAACTGATCAGTTTATAGATACTCCAAACTATGAATATCAGTTTTATATTGAAGCTCAAGTTTGGAATTCTGATGACTTGTTCAAAAAATACAAAGTCTAATATTTACATTCACCGAAGCGCCCCGTTCCCTCGATAGTATAACTACAATGCTCTTGATCAATCTCCTTTTGAAATCCCAAATGAGCAAATTTCTATTCCAAAAACTCCTTAAAAGAATCACTACCAAGTATCGATGGCTGACGACCCTGGTTAGCTCAATTGGTAGAGCTTCACTTTTTAACAGTGACATTTGCTGGTTCAATCCCTGCACCACTGGAGAAAACTCCATAAAACCTATAAGGAAGGTTGTCCTATCTATTATCAAGAGATAAAGGGGGAGATGGCATTGGCTATAATGTACTTTTAGCAATTAGTGTAAAAGGAATGAATAAACCACCATTGGAAAATATCTTGCGGTAAGTGGATACAGGGATTGTTATTTTTTACTGAAAATAATTTTAACAATTAACAGTAATCACCCTACCCCTTAACTTCACCCCATATTTAATGTTTAATAACGTTATGCTCCAAATAAACATTTACTTGAGAACGCGGCCAAACATTACCCATGGATTAATTTCCCCTACGTCCCATTGTTACAGGAAAAAAAATGAAACAAGTAATCAGTACCGAAAAACGTCCAATCAAATTATGGCTTAATGATCTTGAAGGAACAGCTTTAGCTCAAGCTCGCAACTTAGCGAACCTGCCTTTCACCTATAAACATGTGGCCATCATGCCGGATGCTCATCCCGGATACGGGATGCCAATTGGCGGAGTTTTGGCGACAAAAGGAGCTGTTATCCCAAATGCGGTGGGGGTTGATATTGGTTGCGGAATGTGTGCAGTCCGCACTTCACTCACTGAAATTAACCAGGATGACCTGAAAAAAATCCTTGGATCCAAAAAATCAAACCGGGGGATAAGAGCAACAGTCCCTGTTGGCTTCAAGCACCAGAAGACAGCCCAAAACCAGGATTTGATGCCGGATATTGAAAATGTTGCCAAGATAAAAGAATCAAAAATTGTCCAACTATTTCAAGCTGGACAAAAGCAGCTAGGTACCCTGGGTGGCGGAAACCATTTTATAGAAATTCAGCTCGGTGATGATGGCTATATATGGCTAATGATCCATTCCGGAAGTCGAAATATCGGTCTAAAAATTGCCAGCCACTATAATCAATTAGCTATGAGAATGAATGAAAAATGGCAGAGCAGTATTCCTAAAAAATGGGAATTGGCTTTCCTGCCCTTGGATTCTTCAAAGGGCTGGGATTATGTGGCAGAAATGCAATACTGTGTTGACTTTGCCCTGGCTAATCGCAAACTGATGATGAAACGAGTTAAAGAGGCGATGGCTGAGGTCATTCCAGTTGTTCATTTTGCACCGCTGATCAATATTGCCCATAACTATGCGGCAATGGAAAATCATTTTGGCAAAGACGTCATGGTCCACCGCAAAGGAGCTACCAGAGCAAGGCGTGGTGAACATGGCATCATCCCCGGCTCCCAGGGAAGCAAGAGCTTTATAGTTGTGGGCAAAGGAAATCCAGATAGTTTTTCATCATGCAGCCATGGTGCCGGTCGTGTTCTGGGCCGCAAACAAGCCCAGCGCACCTTAGATCTCAAGGACCAACAAAAAATACTCGATGATCTAGGAGTACTCCACGAACTACGCAGCAAACGAAGCTTGGACGAAGCACCTGGAGCATATAAAGACATAACCAAAGTAATGGCCAATCAATCAGACTTAATTGACATAGAAGTTAGCCTTAAGCCTTTGGCAGTCATAAAAGGATAACAACGGCGCAAACAATGACTTCTATCGATGGATCAACAGGTGAAACAGAAGGTCATCCCCCTTTGACAGGGTAAACATCACAGCATTGGTTATAAAATTTATATTGACCTTATATTATGATTTCAAATTACGCCATGTGCTTAAATAACAATAAAATTGACTTGGATCATTTTTATGATGCGAAAAATCATGTAATCTTCAGGTATATAATATTCTTGAATAAGAAGTGAGCTACCCCACTATTTAATTCACTTCAATACAACAGGAGACGAATCATGGCTGGATGCGGTTGTGGCACAGAAGGAAACGGCCCTTTTTCCAAAGGAAGAGAACTGGTTGAATTTGTATATAATGCCCATGAAGGAACAGTCTGGGATAAACCAAATCCCAGGGGACCGATGGAAGTGATTTGCCAAGGGTGCAACGTACCTTTTACAATGGAAACCTACCTTGCGATATGCCCACAGTGCGGCGGTGTCCATGCTGTGGCCCCGATGAACCCAGTGCCGGAAAATGTCCAATTCGCTGGAAAAGATTATAGCCTTCCTTGAAGCATTAAAAAAAATCAATTCTGAATTTGATTTCATGGTCGGAGAATGCCTAAGTTATAGATCGCTTCAAAAATAAAAACATCTATTTAGACCAAGGTAAGGCAGGAATCCCAATTCCAGGGCAGAACAATATCAAGAAATGATAAATAAGAAAAAACTGATAGTCTGATCACAAGCTAACAACTGCGACTTAAAAAGCAGTAATTACTTAATTAGACCTCAATCACCTTAACTTCAGATGTCGGTAGAATTACTGTGAAAGTAGTTCCTTCACCTTCTTTGCTGTTTACTTCTATTTTGCCATTATGCTTATTGGTAATGATATCGTATGAGATACTTAATCCCAGACCAGTACCTTTGCCGACTTCTTTTGTTGTAAAAAACGGTTCAAAGATCCTGGAAATATCCTTCTCGCTGATACCTTTTCCGTTATCTTTGAAGGCGATAAAGATATTATCTTTATCATGCCAGGTTTTAATTGTGACATCTCCATTTTCTTCTATGGCATGGGCAGCGTTGACTAATAGATTGACGAACACCTGATTAAGTTGTTGAGGATTACATGTTATGAGTGGCAATTCCCCGTATTCTTTATGCAAGGAAACTTTGTACTTAAGTTCATTCCATACGACCTTTATTGTACTATCAATACATTCATTTATATTTGCTGCCTTAACCTTCTCCTCATCAAGTCGAGAAAAACTCTTTAAATTATCAACAATTTCTTTAACCCGTTTAGCCCCCTCAAGACTTTCATTAATGAGATCCTCAATGTCTTCAATAATATAATCAAGCTTTATTTTTTTGCGCATTTCTTTTAGCTGTTGCAATTTTTCTTCTTCAAAATTGTTTATCACCAATGATTGCGCCTGGATAAATGAAGCCATCCGTTCTGTATATTTTTTAAAGGTAATAATATTACTGGAAATAAACCCCATGGGATTGTTAATCTCATGGGCTACGCCAGCGGCTAGCTGTCCTATGGATGCCATCTTTTCTTGTTGAAGTATTTGAGACTGAGCGATCTTCAAGTTATTATAGGTTTCTTGTAACTCATCGTTTTTAGAGACCACTTCAATATTTTTATCTTCAAGAATATGCATCATATTATTAAACTGTTCACCAATTTGGGAAATTGGATCAATTGTTACGGTTTTATAAAAGGGACATTTCTCACAGTCTCCATATTTATCGACAAAAGCACCTTGGTTTTTTGTCTCACAAAGAGTCCCTGCAATCTGCCAACAACGCATCGGCTCTTTTTGATAGCAAGGACAATCTTTTTTGGTACATGCCATTTCTTCCCAACATCTTTTCAAATTAGGATGCTTAAAGTAAACCCCAAATGATTGTTTCAAGGTGACTTCATTAATCAGATTATATATTTGATCAAGAGCAAGTTGCAATTCGTTCTGGTTATTTTGAATAAGAATGTTTTTCTCTTCGAGTTCTCTGTTTTTTTGTTCAACTTTATCCTCTAGCCGGTTTTCATTTAATTTCAGGCCCCAAAGAGCTATTATTGCAAGTGAAAGAGACACTACCAGAGAAATTACCCACACCAGTTGATGTCTTTTATATTGAACAGCTAAAGATTTTTTTGAAATGCCAACCGTCACATTCCATGCAAGATTGGGGATTGTATCTGAAATTATTTTCCATTCCTTAAGTGTTGCGTTGAAGAATGCTGCAATCTCAGCTTTGGAAAAAGTCTTAGAAGATGCGATCACCGTACTGCTTTTATCTTTTATTACGCATACAATGTCAGCTTTTTCCAGGTTATCAAAAATAGAGGAAAGTGGAATTGAGATTGGCTGATAAATAAAGAGCAAACCGTCAATAAGTTCTGGGCCCTTGACTGGTATGACGGAAAGAATATTCCATTGACCATCACTATAATTGCTGAGATGTTGAATATGTTTCTTGTTCTGAATCGAATCAAGCTGAGATAATAGTTTGCTCAAAATCTCAGGCGAAAGCATTTTTTTGAATTGATGAAACTTTTCAACTCGTTTGCCATTGTTAATTTCCAGAATAGGTCCCGCTTCAATAGTTGTCAGCTGGATCACACTGTATTGAGATTTTGATTTGTTAACTAATTGAAAAAACCACTCAATAGACGCAACAGATTCAACCATTTTTTGTTCATCTTCAAAATACCTGGCAGCAAAATACGTCTCTATGGATTTATGAGCATTGAGCATGACCATATCTGCAGCTATTTGATCAAGCATTGATCCAATAGCTTTTTGAGCCATGGTCATAGCAGCATTCACTTGTCTTGCTGAGGAATTTTTAAAATCTTTTTGAAGAAGAAGAGCGGTAATCCCCCCTTGAATTAAAGAAATAACCAGAATAATTACAGCCAAAGCTATCATAACCTTAGTTGTTTTTTTTATAGCTTTTGGTTTGTGCATTATACTCTTTAAAAAAACTCTATAATTACAAAAGAGAACATAAATTTATTGTCTATTGAACAACAGTTTCCGAAAGAAATACATAGTCAACGTGACCATTGAGCGGTACACCCGGGATAATAATATTATTTCTTAAGCCTACAGTCTTTATACGCTGATACGTAAAAATCAGATACGCCTGATCATGGATATATTTATCCAGTTTTTGAATAGCTGATTCATGAAGTTTCAGATCGGAGATCAACAATGCCTCTTTGTATAGACGATCAAATTCGGAATCTTCTAGAAGCGCCCAAGGGCTTTTTGAATCGAGAAAGAGGCCAATGTGAAAGGCACTGTTAAAAATTGGATTATCAACAAGGTTAATAGCCATGTCACCCTTATATGGATTTCCTGTGATTTTACCACCAACCACCTCTGTGGCCCAGTCCGGACGTGATACGACTCTTAAATTGACTGTTACCCCTATTTTCCCCAGGGCAATTTTGATGTAGTTTGCAACATTTGCACTGATGTCAGCCGAAAGAGCGTTCAACGAAAAACCATTTGGGTAACCGGCTTGTTCAAGCAGTTGTTTAGCTTTAGTGCGATTGAATTCATAAGGAATGACTTTGGGATTGTAGCCGAATTCACCTTTTTTGCTGATTCCACCGATGGCTACTCCTTCTCCATTGTCACCGTAAAGTATTAACTTTTTTTTATTTATAGCATAATTTAGGGCTTGTCGAACACGGACATCAGCAAGAGGACCAGTGTTTTTCAAAAGGACCCAATACCCCTGTAGAACCAGCCTTTTGTAAACAGTACAGTAATCAGTATTTTCCAGTCTTCCTGCCATACGTCCAGAAAGACCAGGAACCAAATCTATTTTGTTTGACAGAAGAGCTTCAGCCCAAAATTTTTCAGGCATTATTGAAAAAATCAGTTGGTCATTTTTGGGAATTCCTGAGCGCCAGTATGCAGTATTTTTATCGAGAACAATCTGTTGTCCACGTTTCCAGGAGGTGAAGATATATGGCCCAGTGCCTATTGGATTTTCATGAAAGGCCTGCCAACCAATGTTTTTTATGGTTTCAGGAGGGACAATTGCGCCGAACATCATTAAGCGGAAGAGTAACATACCATCTTCCTGCTTGAGATTAATTCGCACCTTAAACGGATTTATAATTTCAACATTATCAATTGTACTTAATATCCAGCCTACCCCAGCTTTAAAATCAGGATCAATAGCGGTTTCATACGTGAATTTTACCGCATGTGCATCAAATGGTTCACCATTATGAAAAGTAACCCCAGTTCTTAGATTAAAGATATAACTGGTTGGGGTTTCTAATTGCCATTCTGTAGCCAATCCCGGTACAAAATTACCATCAAGATCAGAATGAATCAGGCTATCAAAAATTTGTGTAATAACAGTATATGAATCAGGATCAAAAGAAGGCGCCATGGAATCAATAGCAGGTACGTCTGCTGAAAAAGCCGCAACCCGCAATGTTTTTGCATGAATTAATCCAGGCAGATTTAACAGTAGCAGAAGTGATAGAATGAAAAGAGGTATTTTAAAGAAAGATACACAGTTAAAGGGTTTTAATCTTATAAAAAACAATATACTAAGCATGAGTAAATTTCCCCTCCCTAACAATCTATTTATTTTCGTCTTTATCTCAAGTTTTTAACACTTAATTTGCAAAACGATTTCTTTGCATTAATTAATTCATATTCTTGATCTCCTCAGTTTTAGTTTATGGTAAACGGTTAATTGAAGTCAAGAGATAAGTTGACACTCCCAGCGCAATAACACTCACACTTCCAGCACTTTATGACAAAGTACTCGATATAGTTACAAGCTGTAACAATAGAAGCAGTCATCTATTGTCTACGTGGCCAGAACAATCAATTCAATCAATATATTCTCGCAAGAAAAATATCTGTGCAAACAACATCTAGAACAACATAACTACCAAAAGAATTTACTTTCAAATTCATTTACAAACCGTTCGTTATTGGTGGCAACTTGATTTATTTTCTCAAAAAAAACAACGAGATACCGTTGAGTAAAAGATTCACTGGACCTATTGAAGAAGTCTGATGGATAATTCTAGCAAACCAGAGATTACAATATACCAAAATTATGCTTTGATACTAAATCGCAAGCGGTATTAATATGGGTGATATTTTTGAAATTTTTCTAATTGAAGGGGCAGCTATTAAAAAAAAGGTGGAACAAGTATTTCCTGCTCCACCTTTTTTGATTAACAGTTATTGTTGCGGAGGATTCGGAGTTTCATCCACTCCTGAGTAATCAACAGCTGGTTGCACACTGATCCAGTCTATAAGACCATTAAACTGATTATTAGCGCTGTTGTTTATATTCGCTCCAATCCTTGTGTTAGTTTCCCCGGAAATTATCTGATCACCTTCCAGGAAATACCTAGTTGCCGGAGTTTGTGCCTGGGCGGAATCGGTACAGTTGAGATAACCTGACCAGTTTTCTGTCGCCAGCTCGTTTCCAGATGAATATGGATCAACTCCCTGGTCATCTACAAAGATATCTCCGGGAATTCCTCCTGTTTTGTCAGAATTCCAAACAATCTTTACTTGATACCAATGGTCAGAAACAATTGGACAGGAGTTATAATCCGTCTTGAACATTTTCCATGCAGTACCTCCGTGGGCATCAACCGGTGGCACCCACATTGCGATGGAGGCCGTTCCGTCCGGAGCGTTGTATTCAGCCCAGCCATTGTTTCGCCATACTGATACTTGGTAATTAGCACCTCCTTCATCTTTTGCGATTACACGCCTTACATAATTGGCTGTACCTATTCCAGTGGGCTTGATCCGTGCCTCGATTGTTAAAGCCGTGCTTGAATACATACAGGCGTCTGCATCATTGAAATCGATATAGTTATCATTGCCACTGTCACCATCACCATAAAAATAACCGTCACCCATAAATGTGCTGCAGCCACCACTGACTACACCATCCAGATAACCATCCATATCTTGCGCCGATGAACTACATGAATCCTCATTTAACAGAAACACTGCCGGGCTAGGACATAAACTGCCAGTTACAACAACCGGATCTATCCCCACAGTAAGATTATAGTCATCGACAATCGCACCGGCAGATGATTCAATCGTTAACACACCGATATCTGCAGGATTAATAGGTGAACTTAAAACCACTAGCGCTGACGAATCTCCAGCTGTATGGTAAACACTCAGTATACTTATTTCGGGATAATTCAGTTTCAAGTCAGCTGGTACGAGTTCATTGCTAGCGCCAGAGCCAAAAACACCTTCACTAAAGTACACAAGAAGCTGATCCGGAGCATCAACTGTCACCGATACTATATCTGGAGCAACAATTGCGTCAATAGGTGCAAAGTAACCAGCATTCTTTGTTATATTCCAGACCTTTGCCTCATCCAACATACCGATGAATTCATTCTGCCACTCATTAAATCCACCCACAGAAAATTCCCCGGTACACCAATGACCATTATAACAAATTTCTTCATTCCAAGGGCTATTTTCCGGATAGGCGTATATAGATGTTTCACTTGCCGCAGGCTGCATATAATTCCCTGAGGCATCGCTGGTAGTAACATCCTCACCATTAACATAAATGCGGATTCTGCCCACTGTCGGATCGTTATCATCCCGGCCCGCTTGACTTGTATCAAATGTTGCCGCAACATGGGTCCAGGTATTCAATGGAATAGCTACCGAGCTGTATGCACCCCGCACCCCTGCCATACCGTCCTGATCAGTCCCATTGTTGTCTATCTGAGCCTTGAAAGCCGCCCGCAAATTACTGCCTATTTTTTGCAAGGTGAAACCATATCCACCACTATTATAGCCAACATGCTTGGTGAAAATGCTGTATTCACTATTATTATCATCAGTAGGGTAGACCCAGGCTTCAAGGGTAGTGTTAAATTTCATTTCCGTATAAATATGGGTGCCGTGTCGGCCAGCATCGGTTGACCAATAATCATTCTCTGTGCCGACCTGAACATTTTTACCACCATCCAGGACTATTGCATTGCCAACTTGCCCTGCAGCATAAGAGCCGGAAACATTGTTATACCATTTACCATCCATCTGCCAGTCGCCGGAATCCTTAAGGTTACCTTCAAAGGCATAATGAATAACCAGATCTTGATCAAAAGATGATCTTGGTGTTCCAGAACTTCCCATGGAACCCGCCCGGTGAATGGAATTCGAGATATGACAACTAGCAGTTCCGCAGGACATACCTGCGTGCCAGTCGCTGTAATAATAATGGCAATTGTTACACATAGTATTCCATATCTGGGTTCCTGGACCGGAGTTTACAGTTCCTCTCAGCATCGAAGAAACTCCAGAACCATGAGCTTCATGACAATCGACACAAGCCATTGTGAAATTAGCGCCAGATACCCGTTCCTCATGATTATACGGTTTCCGGGTCCAAAGTTGGTCACCCTTGCCGCGGGTTATAACTGGCCAACAATCGCTTGGATCCTCAGACACACAATCATCACCATCCCAACCTTCTGCCTTACCGCAGCCGTACCAGTTCGGACAAACGCCATAACCGTTGGGTGCATTTGCAGACTTGGTACCGTGTGGGTCGCTTGTCCAATTGATGCCAAAATTACCATGTGTATCCGCTTCGTCATTGGGTTGCGCATGACAATCAAGACAGAAGGTATTGTAATCAGGCAACTGAAAATCTAAGAATGTATCTCCACTAGGGGTACGGTAGGTTCCATCACCAGCAGTGACATAGTCAATCATCTTTTCACCAGTTGCAGCACCCCAAAGTGTTACCCCCATTGCATGTTTATTTTCTGTAGGGTCACTTGTAAAATCAGGCCTTGTTATTGGCGACACCTGATTATTCACATCCGAATGTTTACCAGTCACAACATGAGGGTTATGACAGGAACTACATTGAAGAGTAAAGGTTTTACTGTATACAGTAAACTCTGACCCAACATCATGCTTAACAGTTGAGTTAAATGCCTGCTCAATATCATCTACGTCACCAGCTAAGGCATGATTAGTGATTTTACCTTCTGTATGACAAGCATTACAAAACTGATCCTGTGGAACTCCAGCTTCTGCGTTTAAAAGTTTCACATTATCAGAACCATGAGCATTAGAATGACATCCAGTTGTAAGACCATCACCTAAACAGGTTACCGGCTTAGCGCCATTTGGAGCAAAATCTATCGAAGCATGCGCGGAATCAGCCCAGAAACTTCCAGGAAAACCTTTGATATTCGGAGGTGTTACATCATCATGGAATTTAGCTTTTTTCCCACCATCTTCATCATGACAACCAAGACAGAATTGCTCAATTCCCGCTGGATTTTGAGGATCATATTCATAAATTAAATCATTTCCCAAATCCGGATCTCTGAGCCTTACAACTCCTGATCCATGTTGTGTCATAGAATGACAAGCGCCACAATCTCTATTTTGAGCCTCTCCTTTAACATGGTGAGAATTCATCCCAAAATCTCCGCCAACCCCTTCATCAGAAGGAGTAATCTGTCGACGATTTCCCTTGGGCTGTGAATGACAAGCTATACAACCAGCGCGAGGACCATTATATGTATTTTGCTCTCTATTTGCAAAGTCAGCTGCTGCCTGATCCCTTGCTGCTTGTGCAGCCGCAAAATCAGAAGCAGCCTGTTCTCTTGCCGCTTGTGCAGCCGCAAAATCTGCAGCGGCCTGATCTCTTGCTGCTTGCTCAGCTGCAAAATCAGAAGCAGCCTGATTTCTTGCCGCCTGCGCAGTTGCAAAATCTGCTGCTACCTGATCTCTTGCCGCCTGTGCAGTTGCAAAGTCTGCTGCTGCTTGGTCTCTTGCCGCCTGCTCTGCTGCAAAGTCTGAAGCTGCTTGGTCTCTTGTTGCCTGAGATGTTGCAAAACTTGCTGCTGCCTGGTTTCTTGCCGCCTGCTCTGCTGCAAAATCTGCGGCGGCCTGATCTCTGGCTGCCTGCTCTGCTGCTAAATCAGCAGCGGCTTGATCTCTTGCCTCTTGTTCAGCTGCATAATCAGCAGCAGCTTGATCTCTTGCCGCTTGTTCAGCTGCATAATTATCATTGGCATCACAAGCTGCACCTACACCATCTGCATCAATATCCAGTTGATCTGAATTAGCAACTTCAGGACAATTGTCATCATTATCCGCAACACCGTCATTGTCTTGATCAGGAGCACCAGCATCATAAACTACTTCTCCAGATCGTACAGCCAAACCTAAACCATTTGCTGTACCAAAATTCTGTAACCCATCTGAAAATCGAAACCAGTATGTGGTACCTACTGGTCTTGAAGTATCTGAATAATAAGTCCCAACTGAATTAAGATTACTGAATGGATTATTACCTGAAAATTCATTGTAATTTAAATGTCCCATCTCAGAATTAGCTAAATTAGTGCCAATATCATAGGTGTATACGCCATCTCCATTGGGATCACCTTCGGTTCCCCAAACATTAGGACCGGTTATGGTTTCAGGAAGACGCCATACTGATGAGCCCCAAGATGGGGTAAACCCTTCGTTAAAAGTATATGTCATGGAGCTGTTAAGTCCCGCAGCCCAACTTTGCTGACTACTCGCTGAGGCCCAACTGTTGGTGTAATCCAGCCATGTCAACTGTGTGTCATCGTCGTAGATAAGATTGTAATCATTGTTATTATAGGTGGCCTTGCCTACAACGGTCAATGATGCCGATGCCGTACCTGCAATCAATAATCCGAAACAGAAAAAGATTATGATTGGGATAAACGACAAATGAGATGTCTTCTGACAACTGCCTTGACTTGGCATACTTTCAACTCTGCTTTTCATTTAAATTCTCCATGCAAAAGAATTGGCTATCGTTTCTTTTGAATTTGCAATTTGCATGCCGGAGATAATTCAGTGGAAAAAATCACTGCAGGTTCACTAAAATCATTACACTTTGTGTGGTACCGATCTGATAATACAGGACAAACCTCAAACAAACTCTTTCCAGCAAAAGAAATATAAATACGCGATCTAAGACGACGATTACCATCTTGTAATTGGAATCACCGACAATCGTCATAGTAATTACCTTAGAGGGAGATTTGGAACATATAAGATTAAAAATCAAACATCTTCAATATGCTAAGAACATATTAACGTGGTCAATAAACATTTTCTTACATCATGTTGATGATTACCATCGCCGCCAGCAAAACCAATCATCTCCATCAATAAATCCAAAAATCATTGCCTCCCTGTAAATATCCGGAAATATCCACCCCAGTAACCAATCTCCACAGACAAGTTAAAAATTTATGAATTCATTAGTAAGACTATTCTTTTTTCAGTATAATTTTTTACATGTATTGATCAACATACTCCTTTCGATATCAGCTTAAATTGTACTGCACTTACTATAATCAATCTATCCGACAACGGACCTATGAAGACAACCGCCAAATTCAATAATTTCATACTAATCCTGCAAACAATATTCACATTACTCATGATATCTGGTTGCGAGGACAGAAAAGAAGCTAAAAAAATATCCCTGAAAAATGTTGCCCATCCTGAAAAATCACAAACGGCTACTACTGTAGAATCTCTACATATAGCTGTCTCGGCAATGATCTCCCCAAAAGAAACTTTTGTATATTATAAAGAAATACTGGACTACCTAGGAGAGAAATTAAACATCCCTGTAAAATTAGTACAAAGAGAGACATACGCAGAGGTGAATGAACTATTGAGAAAACAAGAGTTGGATGCTGCCTTTGTTTGCACTGGTGCCTATATAGATGGTCATGAAGAATTTGACATGGAGTTATTGGTTGCCCCGATAGTTTATAACAAAGCTACCTACCAGTCGTATATAATCGTGCCCAAAAAAAGCAAATTAACAACATTTGAAGACTTACGTGGAAAAATTTTTGCTTTTACAGATCCCATGTCAAACACCGGCAAACTTTCACCAAGCTATATGTTGGCTCAAATAAACGAAACTGCTGATTCCTTTTTTGAGACTTATACTTTCACTTACAGTCATGATAAGTCCATAAAAGCAGTGGCTCAAAGCCTGGTAGACGGTGCAGCAGTGGACTCTCTTGTCTGGGATTTCTTGGCAGCCAAAACCCCCAAGTATACCTCACAAACTAAAATAATTAAAAAATCATCGCCCTACGGTATTCCCCCGATTGTTGTTCCCCCTGGCCTTGATCCCTTGTTGAAAAACAAGCTTAGAAATGTCTTTCTGCAGATGCATGAAGATGTAAGAGGAAGACAAATTCTAAACAATCTCATGATAGACAGATTTATAGTGATTAATGACAGCGCTTATGAATCAACGAGAGAAATCAGAACCTGGGTTGATACTTATAATGCAAAGTAAGATATTCAACATCCTCTCAGGGGTGAGACTGAGATGGAAATTTTTCATTATCATTATAAGTATTATCATGGTTATGGGGATATTATCCACCATAACCATAATGACAACAATGACTCAAGCTCTTAGAAGTCAACTTGTTGGAAAAGGAAACACCGTAACAAAAAATCTGGTTGCCGACAGTAGCGAACCACTATTAGTCAACAATCTAATAAAACTCCAGGAACTGGTTACCAATGTCAAACAAACAGATGTTGATATAGTATATGTCTACATCCTAAATAACCAGGGATCTGTACTTGTCCATACTTTTGCACATGGCTTTCCCAAAGGTTTGGCAGAAACTAATATCCTTGCTCAAGGACATAATTACCATGCCCAATTACTTGATACAGAAAAAGGATACATCCATGACATAGCCATCTCTGTATTGGGAGGATACGCAGGTAGTGTTCATGTTGGTATCAGTGAGTTTAACATCAAAAAAGCAATTACGGATACCACCAAAATCCTCATATTTATGACTATCGGAGGAGTGATATTTGGGGTTTTATCTGCGTTATTTTTAGGTTTCATCATAGTAAAACCTCTGGAACTACTTGAGAAAGGAGTTAACGAGATAGGAAAAGGAAACTTTGATCAACAAATACTTACAAGAAGAAAAGATGAAATTGGCAGCTTGGCTAATACTTTTAACCAGATGACCGACAATTTACGGACAATAATTGCTTCAAGGGATCAACAAAATGCTTTCCTGAATAATGTCTTAGATTCTCTAAGCCACCCTTTTTATGTCATCAACGTTAAAGATTACACCATAGAAATAGCTAACTCCGCCGCCGAATTCAGCAAAATCACCAAAGATTCAACCTGTTACGCTCTTACCCATGGGAAAAACAAGCCATGTCATAACTATAAGGAACATCCATGTCCACTTGAGCTGGTAAAACAAACAAAAAAACCCGTAAAAGTCGAGCATATCCATATAGACAAATATGGACAACCAAGAAACATCGAAATTCAGGCATATCCCATATTTGATTCTGATGGAAATCTTATCCAGATGATTGAATATAATTATGATATCACTGAACGTAAATTAGCTGAAAAGGCCTTAGCAGAAGAAAAAGAACGGCTGAGTGTAACCTTGCGCAGTATCGGCGATGGAGTAATCACAACAGATACAAATGGCATAATTATCTTTCTAAATAAAATGGCAGAAAAAATCACAGGCTGGAAGCAAGAGGAGTCTGTTGGGCAACCTCTGGATAAAATTTTTCACATAATTCACCAAAGGACTCGCGAACGCTGTAAAAATCCTGTAAGCGAGGTCCTGAAGTCCGGCAGCCTTGCGGATCGTTCAAGCCATATAACTCTTATAGCAAAAAATAACACTGAAAGAAGTATTGTTGATAATGGTGCGCCGATATATGACAAAGAAAAAAAATTAATTGGTGTAGTTCTTGTTTTCAGGGATGTTACTGAAAAAATCAAAATCGAAAAAGAATTACTCAAAGCAAAAAAACTTGAGTCTGTCGGAATATTAGCTGGAGGTATTGCCCATGATTTTAACAACATTCTTGTTGCCATCTTAGGCAATATTAATTTAGCCACTTTTCTTGTTAATCCAGAAGACGAAATTCACCTCCTTTTAACTGAGGCAGAAAAAGCTACTCTTCGAGCAAAAAATCTCACATTACAGTTGCTTACATTTTCCAAAGGTGGTGAGCCAATCAAAGAATTATCATCAATTTCAGAAATCATAAAAGATTCTTCCAGTTTTGTGCTCCGGGGCAGCAATGTTAAATGTAATTATCATATCCCAAAAGATCTTTGGCATGTTGAAATAGACAAAGGCCAAATGAGTCAAGTTATTCAAAATATCATATATAATGCCAAGCACGCCATGCCGGATGGCGGTGTCATTGATATCAAATGCGAAAATATGGTGAAAAAAGAACACCAATATATTCCTCTAACCGACGAAGAAATTATCAAAATTTCCATCACTGACAACGGAATTGGTATCTCCGAAAACGTGCTTGATAAAATTTTTGATCCATACTTTTCAACCAAACAGCATGGCAGTGGACTTGGCCTTGCTATAACACACTCTATTATCATGAGGCATGGCGGTCACGTCTCGGTTGAATCAAAATTAGATAATGGAACAACATTTTCTATTTACCTGGCTGCCTCATCAAAAAATAAACAACCGGTTGCACGCAAAGAAGTTGAGTTAATAAAAGAGGAAGGCAAGGGTAAAATACTTGTCATGGACGATGAGGAAATAGTCAGAACAACTACTCAAAAAATGCTTTCTATGCTTGGCTTTGAAGTTGCACTTGCTAAAGACGGTGAGGAAGCAATTAATACATACAAACAACGTATGCATACAGCATCATCTATTGATGTTATTATTCTGGATTTGACTATTCCAGGAGGCATGGGTGGTATTGAAACAATAGAAAAGCTGCTGCAGATTGATCCACAAGTAAGAGTGATAGTATCCAGTGGCTATACAGAAGATCCTGTAATGGCAAATTATAAAAAATACGGGTTTTCCAGCATGATCAATAAACCATTTGATATGAAAGAACTCAATGAAGTGATAACTAAAATCACAAGAGGTTCTTCAAAAGCTTAACTCAAGTCATGATATTAATTATTTTCAAAAAAAAACTATATCATCACACTATGTCTAAACAAACAGAACTTGGAACTGACAAACCATTCTTAATTTTCTGTATAAATTCTCCCATGGTTCCAGTTAATTTCCTGGCGAGAAAGCACAATTTATTCACCAGGAAAATGAAAAGAATTTTTGATCTCAAAGAAGTCACTACTGATTGGAAATATGTTGACTTTGATTTAAATGAAGATTGTATATTATCTTCCCTTCTGCTAAATTTTCAAAATGATGGAAATATTAATAAAGTTAAAAACCTATTTGAATTTCGTAACAAGGTAAGCATTTAATGATTAAGCCCCCAACATATAACCGCCAAAAATTACTTTTATTTCTCCTTGAACACGCTGGCGACACCCTCAGTAAAATGGATCTCCAAAAGCTACTATTCCTGTATTTAGAGGAAACAGGTACAAATCACTATGCCTTTGTACCATATCGTTTCGGCTGTTATTCTTTTCTTGCTGATGATGATTTGGATTTGTTGCAAAAGCGTGGTTGGCTGGAACAAAATAAAAAAGAACTAAGGTTGCATACCTCTATTGCGTTGTTGCCTTGGGCGATAAATAACTCCGAACGTATAGCGGTTGGGGGTTGGCTAAAGAAAAAAACTAAAAGGGGACGGACTCTTGTACGAGAAATTTACCGCAAATATCCCTATTATGCAATTAACAGTGCAATCAAAGAACAGCTTCTTGATAAGAAAGAATTAGCATTGGTGAATCAGGCAGGAGTAATATCTGGCTCAAATAAAAAATCAATTTACACAATTGGATACGAGGGGCTACATATTGAGGACTATATCAACAAATTGATTCGTAATGGCATTAAACTTCTCTGCGATGTAAGGCTGAACCCTCTGAGTCGTAAATATGGTTTTTCTAAACGGAATTTATCAACGCTATTACCAAAATTTGGCATTGAATACCTTCACATGCCTAAGCTTGGCATTGAGTCCCAAAGTCGCAAAAATTTAAAAAACAAAAGCGACTATGAGATTCTTTTTGATGATTACCAGAAAAATCTGCCGGGCCGTCAAATTGAGCTGACCAGAATCATGAAAGAGTTCAAAACACACAAGCGAATCGCTCTTACTTGTTTTGAGAGTGAGTCACAAAGTTGTCATCGCCATTGTATAAGTGATTTTCTTGCCCTCCATAACAGGGTAACAGTTTGCCATCTATAACTGAAAAGATCCTGATCACCGTTAAAACTTACCCGACCCTATCAAAAAAATACGCAGAGCTCGTGTGCACTGCCGGTATAACAGAAAGTGGCGAATGGCGACGTCTTTACCCTGTCCGATTTCGCCAGCTTTATGACGAACAGAAATACCGTAAATACCAGTGGGTTGAAGCAAAAATAGAAAAATCAATAAGTGACAGACGTCCCGAGAGCTACAAGATCATAGCAAACTCTTTGAATCCTATGGGGAAACCGCTGCCGACAGATAAATTCTGGAGGGCAAGGCGCAATGCTTTTTTCAAAAAAGTTAAAGCACATGAAGACCTGGAAGTCTTGATTAAAAAAGCCCATAGAAATGAACTATCCTTGGCAATATTCCGACCGAGCCGTTTTTTGAAGTTCACCATCGAATTAGTTGAAAGGGAATGGGATGCAGGGAAACTTGCAGATTTAGAAAAGCAGAAACAGCAATTGCACTTGTTCAAGGATGAAGAAACAGTAGCCCGCGAGCTCGAAATTGTCCAGAAACTTCCATACAAATTCTCTTATCAATTTGAAGATTGCCGTGGAAAAAAAAGTAAATTAATGATTGAAGACTGGGAAATTGGCGCTCTGTATTGGAATTGTTTAAGAGGTAACGATAATGATGAACAAATAGCGCTTGAAAAAGTAAAAGAAAAGTACTGGGACGATTTCGTCCAGAGTGGGAAACGCGAAATTGCTCTAGTCCTAGGTACCACATTAGAACACCACAACAAAAAAGCTCCCAACCCCTTTGTTATCATCAGTGTTTATTATCCCACCCTGGAAAGACAATTGTGGCTGTTTTAACAAAGCAAAAGAAAGGGGTCACCTTTGACTCTTCTGGTTGAAAAACCCCTCAGTTAAAAGGTCCCTTTAAAAGTTAATATCAGCAGTGTCCGGTTAAAGAATTGCAGTGACTATTTTATATCAAATAGCCACTGCATAACACCAACCATTGTTCTGCTTCTGTTCATTCCGGCATGTTTTTAGCCGGAATCCAGGGCAACAGAAATGAATAAGCAGCCTGCTGTATGCATATTGGCCAGCAAAAACAATGGTACTCTTTATGTTAGAGTGACTTCAAATCTCGTTAAAAGAATATGGGAAGATAAAAACAATTTGACGGTAGGGTTTATCAAACGATACGGAGTTCACCATCTGGTTTGGTATGAAATTCACGAAAGTATGGATTCCGCAATTCAGCGCAAAAAGAGTATCAAAGGATGGAAGAGATCATGGAAGTTAGATTTGGAGTGAAAACACCTATCCTACCTGGAAGGACTTGTACTATTCTATAGTTTGACTGGATTCCGGCTAAAAGCCTGCCGGAATGAACGATTCGTGAGATTGTGGTTATACAACGAACAAGCTTATGCAAGTCCTAACCGGACACTACTGAGTCAATATACCTATATTGAATATTGCCTGAACGATTCAGGAAGAAGTTTTTGTTTTTTTTCTGCCTGTAAATATTTGTGATAAATGCTACGAAACTTTTTGACAGCTAGACAAGCCCGAAGCTGACAGGGAAGAAACCCCTTCTGATTCAAACAATATTTTAAAATAGGTGAGAATAGTGACAACCACAATAGCGTTTGATGTATATGGAACATTAATCGACACTCATGGTGTTGTTTCAAAACTACAAGAAATAATCGGCGAGAACGCTATAAATTTTTCTCAAACCTGGCGAGAAAAACAGTTAGAGTATTCCTTTCGCAGGGGGTTGATGCAAAATTACGAAAACTTTGCAGTTTGTACAAGTCAAGCTCTTGAATACACTGCTGCTTACTATAATATCCCTCTTACTCAGGAGCAAAAAGATGAGTTGCTCGATATTTATCGAACACTACCTGCCTTTGCAGATACAACAGAAGGATTAACTCGTTTGAAGAGTGCTGGCTATCGTTTATATGCCTTTTCAAACGGGAGTAAAGAAGCTATTGAGACATTACTGGTTGCAGCTGGATTAAGAGAGTTTTTTGTCGAAGTCGTTAGTGTTGATGACCTGAAATCCTTTAAACCAAATCCTGCTGTTTATTGTCATTTTTTAAGAAAATCAGGAGCTACTGGCAATGATGCATGGCTAATTTCAAGCAATCCTTTTGATATTATTGGAGCAATTTCAGCTGGTTTAAAAGCTGCATGGGTTAAACGTTCTGAAGGAGCTATCTTTGATCCCTGGGGTATTGATCCAACTATAACCGTTCGCAATCTAATCGAGCTTAATGGACAAATCACGAACTTTACTATTTGAATAATGCGAAAAAAAAGCCTGCCATCACAGAAGACAAATCATTGTCTTTGAAAAGGGAATGAAATACATCGAGGGATTAACAAGTAAAACCAGAGTATTTTAAAATTATAATAACAAGTTAACAGGAAAGGCACAAAAACAATAATTGTTCATTGCAAATTACACTGATAATCAATGGTTAGCAGCGACAGGTTGAGGAACACATAGAGTACTAGAATGACGTTAGAAATTTGGTGCACATACATAGCTACCGTAATTATTTTTCTCATATCACCTGGCCCAAGTCATTTATTTATGTTGTCTAAAAGTCTTTCTCATGGTTTTAAAAAATCATGGGCTACTGGAGCAGGTGACTTGACAGCACATATTTGGCAAATTTGTGTGGCTTCTCTTGGATTGGTTAGTTTTATCTATACTTTCCAGGATTTTTTTATAATCATCAAATGGGCTGGTGTTTTGTTCTTAATTTATTTAGGTATTAAGCAGTTCTTGAAAAAGAACCCAACAAAAGAACTTGCAACCGTAAATACAATAAAGAAAAGAACTTTATTTGGGCAAGGTTTTATTATGTCCTCCAGCAACCCAAAAGCGGTTGTGTTCTTTGCCGCTCTTTTTCCGCAATTTGTAAACACATCAGAACCAGCCACTATACAATTTATAATTTTAGGAGCTACTTATATCGTGATAGATGGTTGCTTCCTAATATTCTATGGGTATTTCTCAAAATGGTGTGTGACTCGTTTTGAAAAACATATAGATAAATATCTGAATAAATTTTCAGGAACTCTCTTGATAGCCTCAGCTGTACTGCTTGGTTTAAAAGACATCAAGAGTTGAGGCTACTTTGAAAAATTGCCTTTTCACCCGATCTCTGCGTCACAGCGAAAAGAAAAATGCTCACATATGACTAATATGCTGCGCTTTTCATTTTCTCTGTTTCTTGACCTCGAACGAAAAATCTAACTTTTCAAGGCACCCTTGAGCATATAAACTTTGATATTTGGAAGCTATAATGCCGTATGTAAATATTAAAATCACAAAGGAAGGGGCTACAACCAAACAAAAGGCTGAGCTTATAAAAGGTGTAACAGAACTCCTTAGTAAAATTTTAGGGAAAAACCCGGCAACTACTGTCGTGACGATTGACGAAATAGAAACAGACAATTGGGGAATAGGAGGTGAGTCCGTCACAATCCTAAGAAAACGTAATCAATAGCGATTACGCCATTTTAAAACTTCACAAAAATGTCGAGCATGAAAGTTTAATCAACGACAATCAACCTTCCTGTCTCTTACTCTTCTACAAGAAATATCCTGGATAATTACCAGTCCTTAACCGGACACTACTGATTAAATCTAGTCGAAGCATTCAAACATATCACACCAATTAGGTATTATTACCCTATACAAAATCAGTAAATATACCATCTTGTAAGCAATCACCCCGATAGGTACAATCTATTTTATAAACTTCAGTATTTTACAATCTTATTTCTAATACCGATCATTCATTTAAAACAGGTATTTATAATTAATACCAACGCTATCGAGTCAATTACTATAGCCTGGAGAAAATAATGAAAAAAATAATGGACACCCATATAGCTGGTGATTTTCAAGGTTGGAACAACGAACACATATATGAGCTTGAAAACGGAACAAGCTGGAGCCTGTCAACGCCTACTTGTTCCCAAACATACAAATATCGTCCAAGAGCAATAATCTGGCGAAATAACATCCAATATTTTCTGGAAATCGAAGACATGAACCCGCCCCAGGAAGTGTTCGAGATTTGGTAAACAAGATACATGTCATTCACTGCAGTCCGATCATATCAGTTGACTCCCGACGACAAGAGTGATGCTCCTTTCTGAGGTCTCTGGCAGCATTAAGCAGACGCTCAAGACCCGGACGCATATAAGAAAGAGCACCAGTTTTAACTATAACATTCCAAAACGGTTCAAACTTTTTCCAACCCGCTGAATAGGCAAAACTACGCATTTTCCCTGCTAATTCTTTCTTTACATTTGCACTTTTCAATATTGATGCCCAGTCGTAGAAATCTTTATACGACTGCCAATACCCTTGCTCCAATTGTTCTGGAGTCATATGTGTTGGCAAGAAGACAGTATGTCTTGTGTCGTATAATGACCAATTATCGGTGAGAAGTCTTCCCGCTTTTTTCATCCTGCCATAAAGTTCAGTTCCAGGATATGGAGTGAGAATATGAAACGTTGCTGTTTCGACGCCCTTTGATACGGCCCAATCAACGGTCTGCTGAAACACATCAGATTTATCATTATCCATTCCAAAAATAAAACTACCATTTATCATAACTCCATTATCATGAAGTTGCCTTATCGCTACATCATAATCCCTGTTTAAATTATGGAATTTGTTGTACTTTTCAAGGTTAACTGAACTCAATGTTTCAAATCCAATAAAGAGACTTCTCAAACCACTGGCAACAGCTCTTTCCAATAATCCCGGTTTCATAACTGCCTCAATGGTTCCTGCAGCCTGCCATATTTTCCCCATTCCCTTCATGCCGTCAAAAAGAGCAGACGCAAACTTTTCATCAGCAAAAAGATGATCATCTAGAAAAAATAGATGCCTAGCAGGCATTGTTGCGATGTCCATCAACACTTCATCAACTTTATGAGTGTAGAAAGACTTACCTCCTTTATAAAAATCAGTTTTGTAACAGAAATTACAACTGTGAGAGCAACCTCGCGAAACCACGATTGAATTAGGAGCAAGATATTTATTTTGATTTAATAAATCCCTTCGAGGAAGTGGCGTGCCATGCAGTGTACGCTTAGTGGAACGATATCGATTTTCAGGACTTTTATTTCTATAATCTTTAAGAAATGCTGGCCAGGATTCCTCACCGGGACCAAGTATTAAGGTATCAGCATGTGCTGCGGCTTCATCTGGAAGTGCTGTAGGATGTAGACCTCCCATCACAACATAAATACCACGACTTCTATAATGGTCCGCAATTTCATAGGCACGGTATGCGGAAGTAATATAAACTTGAATTGCAACCAGGTCCGGTTCATCGTCAAACTTTAAAGTTTGTACATGTTCATCTTCTATTACGACTTCATCATCATGATTAAGATAACCTGCAAGAGTTGCCAAACCAAGTGGAGGAAAAAGTGAATATTTAAGTGATCGCCAAAATGGACTCCGGGCTTCTGTTAGAGCAGGAAGGATAAATTTTACCTTCATTTTTTCTCCTTATTTAGTTTTGCAATTAGAATAAAGCGTGTTGATAAAAATATCTGAAATCCTGGTACATTCCACCCCAAACGGGAGATAACCTACATACCCCAAAAATGGCATTGCAAAGATATGGAATTGATTCACAAACGGAAGAGAATATTCCCATTTAGACAGACTATAGACGTTCCACATCTCCCAAAAAAAACCACAAATTAAAGCAGCGGTTGCGGATGCCACAATGTTTTGCCAGTTCCCTTTTTTCAAACTGGTCAAAAGTGAATCATGATCAGAAAGGACCAATAATGCTTCTAGAATTAATAGTGGTGACACCCAGAGAAATGGAAAGAGCAGACTAGGAAAGACGCCAATCAAAAACAGACTTGCAATAGATAAAACCAGAAAAAATACTGCAATACTCTTTTCATACCTTAACTGAAAAGATCTGCCATTTTTCAGATTATCTATGGTCTCGAATGTCAATAATAGGGAGCGGGTTACAAAAACTGCGGGCAAAACCGTTGAAAAAGAGATTGTGGCAAAAACGATATATTCACCTTTAGTAAATCCCTCAATTCCTATGTAATACCAATTCTGAACAAAACGATTGAAATATTCAAACAGCCACCAGAACACTGCACTTACGGGAAAAAGAAGTACATAACCAACAGGGTATTGCAAAGCTGGACAAGAACCACTTCTTTTAAAAACAATTGCATTAACTACAATCACATAAGAAACCCAAAGCATAATGAAAGTATGGTGCTGGAAACTTGCAAACCAATCAAAACGATTCCAGGCCAACAACCAGGAAATACCGCAGAATAAAAGCCCAAACCAACCCCACCATGGAAAAGGAGGACATGCTTTGCTATATAATAAACAGTGTGAACTTTTACCTCGCCAAAGGGCTCGAATCAAAGATACAATCAATGCTAGATCAACTAGAGCAATAATAAAAAATATTGCCTTGGAAAATCCAAGATGTTGCACATACTTTGTCATGGGAGGAAATTCCAAATATTTCTGAACACTCTGATCATCTAAAAACACTCCCAATATCGGGATGATAATACATGCAACAATTGTTAAGATATAAATAGCGCTCTTGCTCACTTTGCACCTCACTGTACTTTGCTACGCAAAGCTTAAGGGTGAAAAAAACCGCTTTGCATTATCAAAATATCTGACATATTCTTTTGCAATACGGATAATTATACAGTCAAAAATCAACTTGACTGGTTTTCAATCAAATACTCGCCACAGCTTGGTAAATCATCTCACCAAACACAGGTTTCTCAAGTATTCTTCATTTTGCCAACTGACCTCTGTTGATTACCATAGAAGCTTTTGCAGCATGCTCATCCTTGCGTTCAGCTTGTTGAATATTCTTTTCAGCTTTTTCAAGAACTTGTTCAAGTGCTTCCAAATATTCAATAAATCTCTTTCTACCTACAGAAGTAATTTCAACAGTTGTCTGGGGACGGGCACCAACAAAGGCTTTTTTTATTTCAATAATCTTCTTTTCAGAGAGCGTTTTTAAATGACGACTAAGATTCCCATCAGTCATATCACATCCTTTTTTAAGATCTGCAAAGGTCATCCCTTTCATCGAAGCAATAAGTAAAGATATGATCGCAAGCCTTTTGGGTTCATGAAAAAGCCGTTCAAGTCGATCATAAGGATTATTCTCAGACATTTCCATTCTCCAATATATAACCACCCATAAATTCACCCAAAAAAAATGTTATTCCCATGGGCCAAGGATTTGTAAAGTCAGAGCCAATTAAAAGAAGCACACTGCCTACTGAAATATAAAAAATACCCACCCAAACGATTTTCCCTGGTAAAACACGACGTGAAATCAAATTCATTATGCCAAATAAACACATCCACATACCAAATAAAAGATCATGCTGCCCTTGTTGTAAAAATGCAAAAGTTAAGATTCCACCAACAAAAATAGAAGGAATCAGATCTAAAGCAGGATTAAGTTTTTTTACATCTCGAGAAACCTCAGGATCAAAAAGAAACCATTTAACAAGTGCTCCGTAATTTACAATAATTGCCAAAATAAAAAGAATACCCCAGCCGGTAACACGGGCCCAATTGTTATCAAGAAAAAATGCCAAATTCAAAGTAAGAGCCGTAGTTACAGCTAAAGCACCGCCGACCATTCGAGCTCTGCCAGAATATCCCTTAAATCTCTGCTGCTCAATGATGCGCACTTTCAACTCTCGAACCTGCGCAAGTGCCTGATGAACATGCTGTGCAATCATTTTATTTTCAGATGTAAATCCATATTAAACAACTATAAAAATATCCCCAAACCCAAGAGTGAACCATTAACTTTTTTTAATGCCCCTTTGAACATAGTTTACACAAAAGTCCTATCCGGGCACAAATTAACAAGCTACACTTTCACCAGTTACAATCAGGATAACACAAATAACTTTGCGATGCAAAGTTATTTGTTCCAAACCCATCTTTTCACCCTGGTTCCAATTAAGCATTTTCAATGCTATTTCATCTGCAACTAAGTCAAATTCGGATATAATAATCAATAGTTATTAACCAAAAAACACGTGAAAGATGATCTTGATAGACCGTGATCAATAAATGTTTTTTTAATCCTGGTACTCAACATACCAATGATCACTACTAATATTTTTTACAAATTCAAGAACCTCCACATATTCAGAATGGTCGAGAAAGTCATTTAATGCTTCTCGGTTTGCAAAAAATGAAATCAAAACTAAATCTGCAGCAGCTGAGTCATCTGCAACATTTATGGCTACTTTAAAATGCTCAATTACCGGAATTTTCTTGGGTAACTGCTCTAACAGATCTTTTAGCAGCTGAGCGTTATCTCTCTTTGATTTATCTTGAGCAAAATCATGAAGACGCCACATTACAATGCGTTTTAGCATTTCTCATACTCCTGTTAAGTAAAGGTAAGCGTTTGAAGAACAAATTCCTCGCCATGTTCCCCGCAAATTTATCAAATTGTAAATATTCTTCGTGCAAAACATCAACTGTTGAATATCTGATGCTATCATGATAAATGACTTCTTAAAATATCAGGAAATCACTTAAAACTGATCTAACCTGTTACAAACAACTAATAAAGCATATAAAATTTTGCTTTTAACACACAAATTATAAAATACCGAGATCTCATGATTAATCGTGCAGCAGTAATACTGAAAGCTAAACAGCCATTCATACAATGGATAAAAGAATCTGATCCACTGAATGACAACCCCGGAATAACCGAGGAAGAGCTAATTAACGACAACACTGTTTATCTTATCACAACAGATGATTTTGAAAATATAGAACAGTGGTTATCTTTGAATTTCATGCAGTTATTCACAAGTGAGCTTGAAGAATGGTACACAGATACGTCTCTATGGCCCAAGGATCGAGACAAAAACCTTTTTGATCAATGGTTTTCTGTCGAGTACCATTCAGTTTTAATTGATACTGTAGGCGGGTTAATTACAGATGATAATTGTTAACTCCTCCCCACAAAATTATAAGACTCAATTACTTCCACTCCCAAGTTCTCAGGGAAATATTAGTCACCGCGTAAAATAATACTCTTGCTCAAAAGCATCTTTAATTAATCGATACGGATAAAATATTATGAGCGAATTACCAAATTGTCCCAAATGTGAATCAAAATACTGTTATGAAGATCGCGACTTATACGTCTGCCCTGAGTGTAGTTATGAATGGAACCAAGAAACACCCCCCGAAAAAAACCCAGATGAACTGAAAATAAAAGATGCCAACGGTAACGTTCTTCAAGACGGTGACAGTATCACGGTATTAAAAGATTTAAAGGTCAAAGGTACTTCATCAGTGGTTAAGGTAGGAACAAAAGTCAAAAATATCCGCCTAGTGAAAGGAGATCATGATATTGATTGTAAAATAAAAGGAATTGGTGCGATGAAATTAAAATCATCATTTGTAAAAAAATCATAACCTAAATTAATCATGAGAGAACATCAGAAATAAATGCTCATTTTCACTCACTTTTCCGTACCTTTTTTTTCCTATATACTGACTGATAAATTCCTTAATAAACATGACAAAAATTCAAAAACAAAACACTCAATAATTGCAGGAACGGCTGGATTAATCCCAGACTTGCTCAATATACATGCTACCTTAACAGCTCGTCAGAATTCTTATTCCCACACAATATGGACAGTCCTACTTTGTATTTTGATAAGTTTATTTGTTGTCATAAAATTTAAAAACATTCACAAATCATTCATTTTCTGGATCCCTTACGCAGTAACAACACACCTTTTCCTGGATGCCATTTCCGGTGGGATAAAACCGCTTTACCCGGTCAACTTTCTTCTGGGAGACTATTTTATTGCTCCCCATTTGTGGATAATATCAGATATCTGTTTCATACTTATTTTAATTTCGATGTATAAAAAACAATCAAGAAAAAACCGCGTTGTCAATGCGGAATTTTTCAACTAAGCTCTATTATATCAACCAATTATCGCCAAAGAAACCTGTGTAGACCAGGGATAATAACAGGTAGGACCGGGCACAAAATATTGCCACCCCAATGTTTGAAGAATTGTCAGCACACCAATATATTTAGTTACAAAGAACAAAAAATGCATTTTACTCAAACCTCATTCTTCACTTAGAAAAACAAGGTTTACAGCACGTAAAGCTGCCCAAATTAACAATGTTGTTATGCAATTTTCAGATGATCAAGATTAATACTGCCCGGTATCTGCAAGCAAATATTTTCTCTCAGGTGATTTCAAAATGAACTTTAAATTTACTTATCTGGTAATATTTTTTTCAGTTTGCCTTGGCAACAGCTCTTCTGCCTTATCTGCTGATTGCACTGGGGGCTGGAAAGTTTTACCAAATTATCACTCCAGCCAGGGAGGCCCTTGCAAAATATTAGGCCTTGACACACACCGAGGAACCTGCCAGGGAGGTAATTTTTATGAAACCTTATGCGATGATGCCGCCAATGGACAATATCGCATCTGCCAAGGAAAAAACCGATGCCTCAACTTACCAGTCCCATCTCAATCTCCCCCAAAAAATGCCTTCGACTGTAACGGCAACTGGAACATTCTAAAAAATTACAACCCCAGACAGGGAGCTCCTTGCCAGATACTAGGTCTTGACACGCATCAGGGAACCTGTCAACCCGGACAGAAATATGAAACATTATGTGACGATGCTGCCAATGGCCAATACCGTACCTGTCAGAACACAACACCTTGTCAAACTCAATCCATTCCAATGAGCCCTTCAGGACAAAGAACTGGTGACTGCAACGGTGCGTGGAGCATCTTGCCGAACTACCATTCCAGCTTAGGTGGCCCCTGCAAGATTCTTGGACTTAACACAAATCAAGGTACTTGCCAGGAAAATCAAAGCCATGAAACTCTCTGTGACGATGCCTCAGATGGCCGGTATCGAATATGCCAGGGAAGCAAAAAGTGTCGCAAATACCCACACCGCTTCTACCGATCGAACAAGATCAACAAATCGAAAAAAGACTGTGATGGAACCTGGAAAAGATTGAACAATTATAATCGACGACAAGGTAGCCCCTGCGAAATCCTAGGACTTAATTCCTTTCGAGGTACATGTGAAGCAGGCTATAGTTTTGAAACACTTTGTGACGAAACCAGTGACGGTCGCTTCAAAATATGCGAAGGAAGCAGACGCTGCAAATGAATAAGAAGATTTTGCTTACTTAACTTCAAGAATTTCAATAAGAATCAAGGTAATATTATCCTTTCCTCCAGAGTCTAGAGCTGCGCCTAGAAGCGACCTGGAACGCTCTGACAGATCAGATGGGACACTAAGCAAACTGGTCAAGCCTGCATTTGATATCTGATTATGAAGCCCATCTGTGGAAAGAAGCAGAAGATCTCCTTGCTGAACCTGAAAATGACCGGTTTCAGGTTCACAATAACCACACCCCACACACTGATCCAAAACATCTTTGGAATAATGCTGCGGTACCTCCTCAAGTGTAATTTCACCTTCTTCCACAAGATACCTGGCCAGATTCTGATCTTGAGTAACCTGCACCAGCTGATTACCTCTAAAATGATAAAGCCTGCTATCACCAACCAGCACCCAGCTGACCAAATCCTTCTGCAGACTGGCACAAAGCAATGTAGTCCCCATGCCTTCCAACTCACTATTTCGGTTGCCTTCATCAATGATACTCTGCTCTGCCTCCATAGTGAGCTCCAGTAACAGTTTTTCCTCCTCTCCCTGTCGAGGCTTACCCATACCAGCAATTTTACCTAACATAAATTCAGCTGCAAAATCACCAGCCACTTGCCCTCCAAGTCCATCTGCGACTGCAAACAATAGACTCTGGTCCTCAAACTCCCTAACCAGATATCTATCCTCGTTGACCCTGCGCACCTTACCTATATGACTAAGAGAATGTACATTAGCATTTTTATACTGCATCTTGGCATCATGTTCTTTCTCACGAACATGTTGATAAAAAGTACATTGTTTACAGGTACCCTGTTTGTTGGCAAACGTTCCCTGCTGCTTACCATCACAAAATGTTCCAGCAACAAGCCAACAAATCCTACCTCCTTTTTCGCCAGAATTAAAACCATCTAGAGATAGATCGGTAGCTGCAGGGCATACTCCTTTTTCCCGTACAGCTTCCCCACCCGGCTCCCTGCCACATTGCATGAAATTCCAACAATTTTCCATCTTAGTCTTCATGGTAATGCATACTCATGTCAATATTGATCATCTCAAGCCTTTCATTGAATTCCTCTAGCAACTTTGCCAATTGGTGTTGTTGCTCCTCGGTGTTCTGAATCACCAACGTTGTTGTCTGTCTGCGGGAAAGCATGTCTTTGGACCTGAAATATTTCACCTTATTTCTCAAGGGTTGAAGCTCGGCTAGTGCTTCTTCCATATTCTGGTAACGCTGATCAGGATTACAACGACACGCAGTGCGAATAAAGGATCGTAAATGGCGGGGAATATCAGGAACTTTTTTTACAGGATCAGGTATTTCATTATCATAACGAGCTAAAATAAGGTTTTGGCCATCACCTTCAGGATATGGGCGCATACCAGTAATCATTTCATAAGCCGTAATACCCATGGCATAGATATCACTTCGCTCATCAGCTGGTTCGCCGTCAAACAGTTCTGGAGACTGATATTGAAGAGTTCCCCCCATAATGCAGTCATCAGTACCTGATGGACAGGCCAGACCAAAATCAAGAATCTTCACACAGTCATTATTCTTGACAAAAACATTAACAGTATTGATATCCCGATGAATAATGCCCTTTCTGTGAGCATAGCCTAGGCCGGAACAAATCTGCTGAAGATACGAGACAGCAAGAAGAGGCGGTATGGTTTTCAATCGCCCGAGCAAACCCTGTAACGATTCACCTTCCAGATACTCCATTATAAGAAAAATGGTTTTAAAACGCTCTTCAACATCATAAATTCTGACAATATTATCATGATCCATCCTGGCAATAATATGTGCCTCATTTTTAAAATAATCATAAAAATCTGAACCAACCATCAAATTATGACGAATCATCTTAATGGCCACGGGAAACTTCAAAGTTGAGTGTATCCCTTTATAAACAATACTGTAACTCCCCCTGCCAATAATATTCCTTGCTGTATATTTGCCAATTTTCCTGTCAGCAATTGGTCTTTTTGAATCAAATTGACTGGCAACAATCTCAGTTAAAAAGGTTATCAGTTCGGGATCTTGTTTTGACAAATTTTCAAATTGCTTTTTATTTAACACCCAGAGTTTTAAGTCTGTCTCAGCTTCTATATGAGCATTACGAGGTTCACCTGTCAGAAAGGATCGAATCCCGACAATCTCACCCTTGCCTCGATGACAAATAGGATATAACTTATCGTCCTTTTCAACAATTGTCAGGCAAGTACCTCCTTGAATTATAAAGGCATGCTCTCCAGGTTGTCCCTGTGTAACAAATCGCTCTCCAGCCCTGACTAACTTGCAAGTGAGCTGGCAAAGGAAAGAATCTTTGGCATTTTTTTCAATATAATTAAGAAATTTTGTATCTTTTGCATCTTTTGAACTTGAAGACGAATTTTCATCCTCACTGAGTATCAACTGGAAAAAAGAACATTCCAGGCAGTGTTTTCTTTTTTCAGCAAAAGTACCCTGGACCTTACCGCCGCAAAAAGTCCCAGCCACTGCCCAGCAAAACCTGCCTCCATTTTTCCCGCCATTTAATCCATCATAAGATTTATCAACGGCAGCAGGACAAATTTTCAGATTATCATCATTGCTGCTATCCGGACCTCTGCCGCATTTCATATATTCCCAGCAATTATTATTTTGTTTAATCATATCATTGCACTTACTGAACCTTGCTCATTAGTAAAATCCTTTTGACCAAAACGGATTATTAGCAATCGCAAAATCAAAATTTATTGGTTTCTAATCGGCATTCATAAAAGCAATCTCCAGATATCTATTTTGCACCACAAGTCAATATCTGACATTCCTGATTGCTTTAATAGATTATACCTCCAGTTTGTCTAAAGAAGAAAAAATAAACAACGGCCATTACAGGAAGTTGGCTTCAAGCTTATCCAACCACTCTAGTCCTGGACAATTTTATCCAGGACCTGCTACCTGAAGATGTAGAGGATTTCTGGGAAAACCACAACTAACAAAGATATCTGAATCATATCCCCCTGCCCTCTTTAACGCGTAGTATTTATTACCAAGACTGACATACTCAAAAACCAGCATGCAATTGTTCAATCTTTAAGGAGTCAAGAAAATGAAAAACTCAATTAACGAAAGAAGAAAAACGAAAAGAATGGAGCTAAAAGGACTTATAGCAGATATTGCCGACAGAAGTTGGGCATTTAATGGTTGGATTGATGATATCTCACCTGAAGGATTTAAAGTTAGCTACCTGTCCCCCAAATTTACAATTCACTCAATTAAGTACGTGACTGCTATTTCTGAATTCCAAAATATATTCAAAATCATCATCAAACCATGCTGGAATAAAAAGGTGGGATGTGGTTATTACCAGGAAGTGGGCTTCAAAGTTATTAATCCTCCATATGAATGGTCGAATTTTATTCTGGACAAACGGGTGCTAGTATAAAATTATTCCCCCGCACCCTTATATCCTGACTACTGAATAACCTTTATAGTGGATTCACCATCAAGCAGATAGGGCGGCGCATCCTCATCAGGATCAACCCTGTTCTCAATCATTTGATGAACAATTGCCCCATCTATAATTATAATACCCGGTGTTCCGTTAAGACTGGTGACCTGATTACGGTTAAGCTTTAAAGCAGAACTTTGACTCACTGCCACTCCAGGGTCAGTGGAACCAGCCACCAGATTATCTTCAACAATACCTGTAGAATCTTTACTCAGTGCAATCCCTGTAGCCCCTGAATTATAAACAAAATTCCCCCTAATTATAATCGGAGTGCTTATCGACCCTGCGCCCCTGCTGGAAATCCCAGGTCTGCTTGAACCGTTATCATAGACGACATTGCTTAGAATTGTAGGATAGGTTGCACGATCAATACCATGTTTCCCCTGAGATTTTCCCAACTGCGACAAAATACCTCCACCAGGATTATCATGAACAATGTTACCAATTATAATTGCATGAGAGCCATGTTTATTGCCGATTCCAGGTGAAGGCTGCGAACCTAGATCAGTATCATTATTGTCAAATATTTCGTTACCTAAAATCACCGGACTGGCAAAATGATTACAGCCAATACCCAATCCCAAGCTTCCGGTGATGATATTATTATAGATAACAGCAGAAGCAAAAGTTCTGATATTTTCCCAGCGAAAATCTCTTGATCTGATCGAACTCTCCTGATCATTGTACACAACATGACTGCCAATACCTGTACTGCCCATATCTTTTATATAACAATTCATTACAAGAGGACTGGCACCACGAATGTTCAAGCCATGTGCATGTCCAGGAACATGATGATCCTGGGCTGGCAAATTCCGAATTGTAAAGCCATCGATAATAGTTTTCCTGCTCACACCTGGGTTAAAATCAACCATTCCATGCTTTGAAGGAGTTGTTTTAGAACCATCTATTATGGTACGAAGTACTCGACGGGGCAGTTGAATGCGAGCATTTGCCACTGATACCAACTCATTACCGTTTTCACTAGAATCTGACACCAGCTTGACACCATCTTTCATTACCAGTTGTTCGTAATAAGTACCCGGAGATACCAGTACAGTATCGCCACTTTGAGCTGCATCAATAGCATGACTGATAGCTGAAAAATCACCAGGAACCCTGAGGACTCTCCCCTTATTATGAAATTCCATATCAATCAGGAGAGCAAATTTCTTCCTAGCAGCCTCTTGAGCAATAATGATGGCCTCTGGAACTGTTACTAACTTAACTTTTTCATTACTCTGCGCGGCCAAAACATTTTTCGGCATTCCGCTTATCATATCTTTAATAGCACCTGATATATTTTTCTTATTTTCAGCTCGATTCTCTTTGATGTTTTTAAAAATCTTATCAAAATCAGGTCCAATAGCCATGGAGCTTGTCGCAAATAGAAAGCATGCCAGAACAACAAAAATAATATTTTTTATTAAAAATTTTCCAGGGGTAGTGCTGATCATTTTAATTCTCCGGGCAATATTTGTAAAAAGCATGACGGACAAGCCACTTGTTTAAAAAAGTACTCTATTTCAACAAAACTATCTTTCAATAATTCCATTCAACAGGATCCACTTTATAAAAGCCCTGCAGTTCATGATACAGTTCAGGATGCTTTTTCTTGAGCTGGAGTGGTTTTTCAAAAAAAGATTCCGTCGCCACAGCAAAAAATTCTGCTGGGTTAATTGCCCCATATTTATCCATTACACTTTTCTTTTGCTTACGTTTTTTAAATTGAAGCAGCTCATATTCCTTGGAAAAAACCTGGGACCAGGCAGAATAAGCTGAACGACTCTCAAGAACGGGCACTCCATCACCCCTACCATCTTCCTGGTCAAGCTGATGGGCAAACTCATGCATTGCTACATTATGACCGTCACGAAAATTCAAAACACCATTTTTAACACTGTCCCAGGCAAGAACAACTGCACCATGATTCCACGATTCTCCAAGACGCACTGACAACTCCGGACCAGAAGGGGTTACACTATTGCGAGAACCAACGACGTAAGTACTTGGATACACCAACACCGAATATAGACCTGGGTAACAATCACATTTTCTATTCAACAAAAGCACACATGCCCCTGCAGCAATGGTAACCTTGATTTCATCTGTGATTGTGAGCCCACCACAACCTTCAAAGGATTTTTCCGCAATGAAAATTCTGATGCAGTCACGAAGCTGTTGTAAAAGCTCTGGAGGCAACTTTTGGCTTTGAGGAAAATTCTTGTGAAGAATTCCCTGCCAATGATCAGGAAAAGGTCTATTCAGCAGATACCGTCTTTTGCGCTGCCGATATAATGCTGGCAATACTTTTGCTCCCCAAAAAATTACTCCGGCAATTAATAGTAAAACAAACAATTTCATAATTTAAACCTACTCACCAATGGCAATAAGTTGTATTTTACTTTCTAGAATATCAGGTATTGAATCTTAATGATCCGACCCGTAAGGGTATCTTGAAAAATCAACTTGTTCATTTCATGATTTTATTCAAGATCAAGACATGCCTTTTGAGTACCATTAAACATTACTTGAGGAGCAGCAGATACTATCTCACTATTAATTCAACGCCTTATTCTCTGACAAGAGAACTTATCCCACCCTCTCCCAGTTCACTACAACAAAAAATAGTTATTTCTTGAGAATACTGCCTAAAACCTTGTAACATAGTCCAAGAAAATAATAATAGTACAAATGCTTATTTTCCGACTTGAAAATCATTATTTTCCCATTAAATTACATAAACATACAACCATTTAACATAATCACCCTTACAACTATGACCTATAAATTCTGTTCCCATTGCGGAGAGCGAACAATTACAGAAATACCAAACGGAGACAACAGGGAGCGAACGGTATGCAGATCCTGCGATACTGTCCACTACCAAAACCCCAAACTGATTGTTGGCTGCATTGTTGAAAACAATGATCAAATTCTCCTGTGTAAACGAAGCATTGAACCACAACTGGAAAAATGGACACTACCTGCAGGCTACATGGAAAATAGTGAAACAACTGCCCAGGGTGCACTACGGGAAACATTTGAGGAAAGTGGTGCAGTGGTAAAACTTCATGGAGCCTATCGTCTGTTTGACCTGCCCACTATTAATCAAATGTATCTATTGTTCAGAGGAAAAATGATTTCCTGTCCATTTTTGCCAACATCAGAAAGCTCTGAAGTCCGACTTTTCCGACAAGACCAGATACCATGGGACCAGATTGCTTTCCCTGTAATAGTTACTACGCTGCAGCACTACTACAATGACACGGATAAAAATATATTTTCTTTCGAAAACCATGTTATCACACTCAAGTAAAATCGAAAAAAACCATTTTTCCCCTGGGAAACACCTATCATATTATGTATTTTATAATGCTATTTTATTTCTTAAAAAATTAATGTTTTGCAATTAGTTCTCGCTCCGTTTAAGACAAGCGAAAATTCTAAATAACACTACTCAAAACCACTAACCTGGAACTTTTATTTATGTTAGAACTCATTACCTCAGTATCCTTATGGGACCTGGTGAAACATGCAGGAATCTGGATATCCAATCTCAAAAGAGCAAAAGGCGAGAGAAAAAAAGATTCGATTGAAGCACTCAGACGAGTAATTATAGTAGCGAGAAAAACCTCTGTTTACGTGCGTCAATTAAATGATTCAGGAACAAGAACCCATGACAAAGAGGCAGAGCTATCTCTTCTCTGGACAGAACTTGGATTTTCCCTTGAAGATCTGGGGATTAAAAAACTTGCCAAACGTTGCAACCTGAAGGGAAAACACTGGTCAGATCCTGAATTATTCTCCAGAGAGCACTTGAACAAAACAGATGTAGGACTGGAAAAAATGGAACAGATTGCAAGTGCAATACTAGATGAAATCAAATCATAATTCCATTATCATTTTCCCACTGGATCTTCCGATCCATTAGCAACGCCCCCTGCACCTTTCTTCACCAGCTTAACATCCAGCATATTAGAATATTCTCCAAGATTCACCAAATATGTCTTTGAATATTGTTCGTACCCTTTTGCATTAATAATCAATTCATATTCCCCGCCCGGTAGGTCATAAAAGACAAAAGTTCCATTTTCCAGATAATCTGTTCCAGATAAATAATGCTCAGAATAGCTTATTTTCTTTTCCCGAGGAACCAGGGTTCGACTGATTTCATTTCCCTTCAACGAGATCGATAAAATCTGAACACTGGTATCTAGCGATTGAAATTCTCCCGCGTCGATGGCATCTTTTGTACTTTTAACAATGTAACCTGAAAGAACTCCCCTAGGTTTCATTTTAAATGAAACAGCAGGCACAGTTTCCCGAGTGATACTTACCTGCATCCGCGATGGTTCAGGCACAAACCCATTGGCGACAAGACTCACCTCATATTTCCCTAAAGGAAAAGGACCATATTCGCGGTTCGAATCCTCAGAATTGAGATAAAGCCAGATCTCAGCCCCCTCTTTATTATCTGGACGCAAAACAAGAGAGGATAAGGGTCTTGGCAAATCTTCTGGAATATCAAATAAATAGTCAACATTCAACCAATTTGCAGATTCTGTATTTCCATCGCAACCTTTCTCATATGCTGCAGCAAGTATTGCCCTATATTGAGAAAACACCTGCTCACTTGCTAAAATACTCTTATGATCTTCATTAAAACCATAAATCGACTGAGCTTCTTTTTGCGAACGTTGATCAAGCTGACTTGCAAGAGTAACCACCTTATCATTATTAGGTCTTAGCAAGTTACGATTGCCCTTATGACCAAAGAAAAGAAAATGCTTAACCGATGCTGGAATTTTCTTACTGTATATGGATTGAATAAACTGGCCATTAGGTTGCATATCTTTCCATGCAGGTATTACAGCAGGAGAATATTTCACTCCACTTTCTGCAAACTCTTCTCCTCCCCATGGAGTTGAAATGGAAATAAAATTTGTAATAGATGGAAAAACATATCCATAATTAACAAGAAAAGAACGTACCACTAAGCCGCCCATACTGTGGGCAGTTATACATAATTCCTTAAACTGATATTTACCTTGAAGATTTAACAGCTTCCAGAACAACAAGTAAGACATTGAATCAAGAGAGGTTCCAGAAGGATAATAGAAAAACCAGGGTTGATATTTACTGCGGTCTATTTTCTCAAAAAAAGTCTCCCAGTTCTGTGGAGAACCAGCTGCTCCATGAACAAAGAGAATCGGTATTTTCTCTGGATCATAATCTTCAAGAAAATAGATATTTCCACCGAGATTCAGAAAAAACTCCAATGGAGCCCAAAATCCTTTCTCGCCATATTTATCTGAGTAAAGAGCATCATCCAAATTGGCAATTGCACCAGGAGACGTTGTATGCAATGGTCCGATTTTTTTAGCAGGGATTTTAAAATCAACTGGAAAATCAACATTTTTGGCATTTGTCTTTGTAATTACAATATCCAGATCCATCACCACTCCCCCTGCAGGAGCTGCGAGAAATTCTTTTTTCACATATTGACCAACGGGTTCGCCCTGATCAAAAATTAAATTATTATTCTTATCTCCAAAAGCAACAATATGATAATTTCCTTTGGGAACAAACAGCTCATAAGGTCCTAATTCATGTAAGACTGCATAATGCACAACATTTCTTTTACCCTTCTCTTTTGTATATGCTGCAACAACCACAGGCATGTTCCAAGCTGCAAAAGTACTGGACACTTTCCCAACTAAAATAGTGGAATGTTGTATTTTTTTTGTTTCTTCATTGAGCTGAACAAAAGTACATCCCGTCAACAAAAAACTAAGCAGTAAAAGTATAAAAAATGTAGAATTCATTCTTTTTAGAAAAAAGAACCTGCTTGTTCTATCTGCTTTCATAACTAGGTGCCCAGAAGTGATGTCTGATTGAAAAACTGAAAGGTTAAAATGCCTCCCTGACATTGACAATGACACCAATACCATCATCAACCCATGCTACATCAGCACGAATATTAAAACGCTGCTCAGGATTCAGGGCGTAACGAATACCAGTTCCAAAACTTGTTTTAGTTTCACTAAACTCCATGTCTGAAAAATCTTCAGCAACCTGTGCAAATTCTGCAAAAACAGTCCCTGAAAAATTCGATCTAATGGGAAATCTGTATTCTGTTTGCAGAGATATCATATCATTATCCTTGTAACGTCCATTTTCAATTCCCCTGAGAATATAAGTTCCGTCAGGTGAAGGCAGATAGCGAAATGGCACATCCCCGCTAGTACTTTTTACCTGTGCCGCCAGAGCAAGTACTGAATTATCCACTATTGGCATTGGAGAATAATACCGGAAATCGGCTACGTGACTTTTAAAGTCAAGCCTGCTACCCAAATCTTTGTCAAATGTTAAATACTCATATCTGGATAGTAAACCCATCGATGGTGCATTGGTATTATCCCGAGTATCGTATCCCAAAGAAAAACCAACACCTACATACTCCCCATCTTCCGCTCCGTCCACATTGCCAGACGACAGCATACCGTCTTCTATAATGTCCATATCAGTATTTTCATAACGAGCAACTATTTCCATAACAAATAAATCAAAGAGACGTCGTTCAAGATTCATACTGACACCATAATTCACAGACTCGTATTCTTCATGGTCTTCAGGAGAATCATTGCCAATATTATAATAATTAGCTTGCCAGAAACTAGCGGAAAAAGTGGCATTGAGCCTATAACAATTGCTCAAAAAAATATTTGTTGCAGCTGCAAAGGCATATTGCCCCTCCGTAGTGCCATATCCCAGGATGTCAACAGTTGAAGCCTGTTGTTCCTGTTTTTCAGTGGGGAAAAAATGGAAAAGCATACCGCCAAGCATCACACCGGTTTCAGGACTATTGGCAATGATTGGAAATGCTGCCCATCGCTGTTGCTTGTTATTAACAACTGCTGGATCACCTGAGTTTTTTTCAAATAACTGCTGATTGTTTTCCCTGTTGTCAGCAGCAAAAAGAACATCTGAACACAACACTATCAGAAACAAACTTAAGATTAAAACTTGAGATACTGAAGACTTACAAACCTGGTGGATCATGATTTTACTCCTTACATACTGCATTTTATTTCTCAACCTCGAGATCTGCTTGAATTGATTTACCTTTTTGCCCTGTTCGTATTTCCAGGTTATGCCAGGCCAACTTCAATGCCACACGTGATCTGGCCAGCACACTTTTAGTGGTGTTATAATCCCGCTGAGCTTCTTTTAAACGGATAAGGATCGCCTGGCCAGCCTCATATTCTTTTTTAATCAAATTTCTATTTTTTTCTACCAAACCAAGAGTTGTTCGCTGCAAAACAAGTTGTTCCTGTGCAGATTGTATATCAATGATTGCTTCATATATTTCCTGCCTTATTCGAATTTCTACATTTTCAAAATCTTTTTGCGCTGCAGTTACCCCATGTTTTGCCTCACTTATCTTCCTGCTATAAAGACCTCCAGCAAAAAGATTATAAGACAAATTCAAAGATATAGTATTTCCAAAATCATCTGAATTAAAACCAGAATCCTCCGTTCGCTCACCATTGTAGGTTGCTCGAAGATCAAACTTTGGATAAAATTGAGACTTAGCAATATCTTCTCTGGACCTGGCAGATTCTATTCTTGATTGATATTGCCAGATATCAGGTCGCCCTTCCATGGCCAGCCTGACATATTCCTCTTTGGCTGGCAAAATAAAATCTGACTGTTTTGCAATTCCAAGAGGGGCTAGAGACAGGTGCTGAGGCAAGGCAGTGTTCATCCCCATAAGTGCTGCAAGTCCGATGACGGCAGCGTCATATCCATACTTAACAGCGATCAACTGAGCTTTGGCATTATTAACCTGAACTTCCAGACTTAGCTCTGTACTCAAAGAACCTGAACCAACTCGTCGTCGGGCCTGGGAATCCTCATGTAATTTCCTGTAATAATCCTGATTAGCACTGGCAATAGATATATTTTCCCTTGCAAGCTGGGCATTGTAATAACTTTTCGCTACAGCATCCAGAAGCAAACGATTTCCTTCTAAAAAAGCCGCCCTTGACTCATTTTCTCCAAATTGTGCAGCTGCAACTGAAAACGTGGTCTCAAAGCCACTGAACAAATTCCAGATAAGACTCAATCTGGCGCTATAATTATCAGAGGGATCGTCTACAGTTGCATTAAATACGGTTGCAGACATAAGCGCAGAATTATATTTCCTGGAAGACAGATCAACTCGAGAATAAGCCAACTCAGAATCAACACGGGGCCAATATAAAGAAGAAGCCTGCTCAACCTGTTCTTTTGCCGAGCGAACTCTTGCCGCTCCAGCTTCAATGGAAGGATTGCTTGACAATGCGATTTGCTGTGCGGTCTTCAAATCAAGCACTTGCAGTGATGCAAGCGAGGAGGCCTTGACAGAATGCCCACTCGCAAACGCCTGACCAGTAATTAAAAAAAACATAAACAACAGTGAAAAAAAATAGATCTTCATACAACTCATAACAGTACTCCCTTAACCCTGAACTGGATCAGCAGATGAAATTTCTTTTTTAAAAATATTATCATGTCGATATCTGGCAGGCTCCACCTCTTCACGAGTCGGCCAAGATCCACGTCGAACCCTATGCAACAACCTCCTAAAATCATTGAAAATAACCAAAATACTTGGTATCAGGAGCAAAGTTAGAACTGTAGCAAATGCTACCCCAGCAGCAATAGACAGGGCCATGGGTATAAGGAATTTGGCCTGCAAATCAGTTTCAAGAATTAAGGGTGTAAGTCCCCCTACCGTACTGAGAGTTGTTAGAAATATTGCCCGAAAACGACGAGTTCCAGCTTTACGAATTGCCTCAAAAAATGTCATCCTCTCGGATAAATTAACATTGATCTTATCAATTAAAACAATGGCATCATTAACAACAACACCTGTAAGAGCAACCATGCCAAACATACTCATCATGGATAAGTCATAACCCAGCATAAAATGGCCTGCAACAGCACCGATAATCCCAAACGGCACAGTAAAAAATATTACAAAAAACTGAATATACGAACGAAACATGGTGGAAACGATCACAAAAATTCCTACAATGGCCAGGGGAAACCCTACTTTGAGACTGTCAAAGGATTCCCGCATTTTCTTCTGTTCACCTTGAGTTGAAATCTGAAGACTGGGGTACTTCTCCTGAAGACCGGGAAAATAATCTTTGGAAAGCTGAGTGAGAATTTCGTTGGCATTGGCTTTATTGGTATCCACACCTGCACTTACCATGACACGTCGCATACCATCTGTCCTGATGATTTTATTATATCCAGCATCATAATTAAACTCAGCAACAGAACGCAATGGCACCTCAAGATTAGTTGCAGTCCTGATTCTCATTTTATCTAGAGATGAAAGCTGTTTACGCTCATCTTCCCGGTATCGTATCTTCACCCGAATATCATCACGACCTCGCTGCAAACGAAACGCTTCCGCTCCAAAATAGGCAGCATTAACCTGTCTGGCTAAATCCTCAACGGTCAAACCAAGGGCATGAGCTTCCGGCTTTAAAGTGAGTCTGATTTCAGTTTTACCTGGTGAATAGTCCGACCGAATCTGAGTTACACCCTCAAATTGATGCAAACGCCCCATAAGTTCTTCTGATGCCGCAATAATTCTTTCCATGTTATGCCCCTGAATCCAGATTTCAACGGGATCTCCGGGAGGACCATGAGAAAGACCTGAAAAAGTCAGAGACTTAACACCACCAAGAGGACCAACCTCCTTTTCCCATGCAACCATCAGGTCCTTGGTATGAATGCCCCTGCTTTCCGAATCGAGCAAAATAGCCTGAACACCACCATATTGCGGTCCAAAATTGCCATAATCTTTTAACTCCTGACCAATCAGGGTGTATCTGTCCTTCAGAAGCGGTTCCCCTGAACGTGTCTTAGTATTATCAGTCAATCGCAGTAGAGCTGCTTCAACTTTATCAACAGCTGCTCTGGTAACCTCAGGTGGCGTACCATTGGGAAGTTCCACGTTGGCACTCATTACAAAACCATCCACTTCAGGAAATACTTCAAACTTCAAAAATCCCCCCTGAAGCAAGCCTATGGTAACAAGCATCACTGCAATTGCCGTGCAAAATGCGATATAGCGCCAATGGAGAACCTTTTCCAGAAATGGTGCATAGCTGTCTGTAGCAAATTTTTCCAGTTTGAGACTGACAAGTTTGTTGATATGCAACAAACTAAAAATTTTATTTTTTCCCTTTGTTACGGCGTCATAAGTCACCGGCTCAGGCAGATTACTTAAATGAGCTGGCAATAGAAACAGGCACTCAATTAAAGAAATGACAAGACAGGCAATTACAACCACAGGCATAATGGCAATAAATTTACCCATAATACCACCTATATAAGCAAGGGGAACAAAAGCGACGATGGTCGTGATTATTGCAGCCGTTACCGGCATCCCAACCTCTGACACACCATCTACAGCAGCTAGGAGAGGTGCCTTACCCATTCTGCGATGCACAAATATTGATTCACCGACAATAATTGCATCATCGACAATAATCCCCAGGACCATAATCAGACCAAAAAGCGAAATCATATTAATGGTTGCACCAATCGCCCAGAGAATTGTAAGCGCACCTGCAATTGAGATTGGAATCCCCATGCCACTCCAGAAAGAAAGACGAATATCAAGAAATAACCAGAGGAGAAAAAATACTAAAACAAGACCAATCATGCCGTTTTTGACCAGCAAACTTATTCGGGAACGTAGCATTTCTGTCCCATCATAAATCAGGGAAATATTAGCCCCTTCCGGCAAGCGTTGCTGTTCATCATTTATATAAGTCTTAATTCTTTCAGCAATAGCCAGAGCGTCTTCCTCCTTTGTCTTGTAAACCATGAGCATGACGGCCGGCTCTCCATTAATCTCTGCAGCACTAGGGTCTTCAATAAAACCATCCTTAATCTGGGCTATCCGGTCCAGAGTAATGAGTTCTCCTGAAGGTTTAGCCAAAACCACAATGGACGCCATCTCCTTATCAGAATACTTTCTTTCCTGAGTTCGAACCCGTATCTCTTCTTCCCGAGTCTTGATCGTTCCGCCAATAAGATTCAGACTACTGCGACGAATGGCATTTGTTACCATGTCAAAAGAAAGACCATACTGCTGTAATTTTTCCTCAGAGACCTCAATAGAAATCTCATAATCCCTGGCACCATATACAGCGACCTGTGAGATATCCGGCAAATTGCGAATTTCGTCCTTGGTTTCTTCAGCCCATTCCTTAAGCTGGCGCTCAGACATATCACCTGAAAGGTACAAAAAAGACACTAGATCCCGAAGAACAAATTCAGAGACAACTGGCTTTTCTGCATCCACTGGAAATGTTGAAATGGCATTTACTTTATTCCTGACCTTATCCAGAACATCACCCACATCATAACTTTCCTTTACTTCTATCCAAGCAAAGCCAACGCCTTCACTTGACGTGGTCGTGTATTGCTTAACACCTTCAAGACCTTCAATAGCCTCTTCAATTTTCAGACAAACTCCTTCTTCCACCTCCTCTGGATCGGCACCGGGATATGGCACAGTAATGCTTATCGTATCCAGGGAAAATTCAGGAAAGGTTTCCTTGAGCATGGAAGAAACAGCCATACCACCAGCGAGAAAAATAATAACCAGAGTAATATTGGCAAAAACGGTATTTCTGGCAAAAGAGGTCAAAATCTTTTTCATGACTTCTCCTCCGATTTATTATCCTTTGCCTGATTGTTTAATATTTCCAACTTGGAATTTTCAAGAGGATCAACCAAACGAGTAATTATCACCTGATCACCATCGTGCAAACCATCAGAGACAAATGTCTCCTCACCAACTGTCTTGACTACATTTACATTACTAGTTTTCAACCTATTGTCATGTGCCAGATAAAGAGTATTCTTATAACTCACCGCCCAGCGGGGCAGACGGTATACCCCCTCCATCATCCGTCCAGGAATAGTTACCGAACAAAACATTCCTTCAACAAGAGGTAGCTGACCTTGACTGAGCAATTCGTTGTTACCCTTATCAAGTCTTACTGCAACTATCAGCGTTCTCGTTGCAGGATCAAATCTTATTGCCCTATGAAGGCGTCCTTTCCAGACAATTGTGTCATCTTCTGTCCAACGAATTTCACATTCTACAGGTTCTATCTGTTGTAACCAGCCAGCAGCTTGTCCGGGTTTAAACCTGAGCCATTTCTTTGCCTCAACGCTATCAACAGAGACAGGTATTTCCAAAGAAGAATCATCTGCAAATACCAGGATCTTCTGACCTGGAGCAACATACTGACCAGTTTCCACAGAAACACTTGCTAACCTGCCAATAAATGGAGCCTTCACCTCACAACGCAGCAAGTTTTTTTTGGCCGCAGCAAGACGTGATTCAGCAGCTATCAAACTATTTTTTGATTCACTTATCTGCATAGGATACAGGTCGACAGCTTTAGCCATTTGAGCTGCCTGGTCAAAAACTGCGTTGTAGGCCTGCTCCAGTTTTTCAACATCTGACAAGCTACCTATATTTTCTTTGAAAAAAAGCTTATGCTGTCTCTCGTAATCTGCCTTGGCAAGATTCTTGTTCCGCTCAAGTGTTTTTAACCTCTCACGATCAAGCTCCAGCTGTTTATTAACAAGCTCAATCTGGCTTTTTACTCGCTCCATATCGGCGCGGGCACCATCAAGAGTGGTGAGATAATCGCTTGGATCAATTTTAAAAAGAATCTCACCTTTTTTAATTATCTCTCCCTCTTCAAGTCGAGGATGAATTGCAACAACTCTGCCTGGAACTTCTGTTGACAAAGACACTTTGTTCACAACCTGAACCTGACCAAAACCAGTTATTTTCACTAAAATATCTTCAGATTTAGCCAAAAGTGTATCAACCCGCAGGGTTTGTTCTGCAATAGCAACTTCAACTGGTGGCTTTTTCATTTTAGCCAAAACAATCATTGCTCCTGTTCCCACCAGCAAAATTGCACAACAAATAGTTATGCGGAATAAAATTCTGCCATTATTATTTGACGCTTTTTCAGTCTTCATCTGATCACCTGATGTTTGGGAATACGATCGAAAACAATCCCATTTTCTTATTTATTATAATTTTAAAACTATTCTTAATTATTCAAGAGCAACAAGGATTAAATAACACACAAATTCAAATTGTTGCACTCACAACCAGTCGAAATGCTAAATTAAGACGGTTATGTCTTATTCATGATTAACTCTCGTATGAAAATAAGAATTTTTTTGGATTCACAATTATTTACCATGCCGTTTTTGCTTTTTTCCAACACAAACATATTATTCGCTGACTATCCCATATAATATGGCCTCATCTCACACTTGCTCCTCAACCCAAATTGTGTGCTCTACCAAACCAAATTCTTTCAATGCAGATGCTAATCGAAGGCCTAATTGCTTTACCTGAAGATCATCTTCAACTGCGTTGAGATGAAGATGAATGCCCAAATCAGTTGACACAGTAGCATGTCGATATACCCGGATAATTACATTCTCTTCCTGTTTTTTTAAGGACTTACAAACATCTTTAATTAAATCTGTTCCCGGTACCATACGAAAGCGTAGATGAATTATCTCCAGACGTTTCATTTTTTTTATCCCTCACAAGTAACCAGATCAACTATTAATGCGACTCATACTACAACTAACATGCCACTTTTAAAAAACTTATTATTACAACTACATAGGCTGCAGCCATCCCGGTTTCCACCAAATACAACAAAAAACAATTGTCATATCTGACAAAACCAACTATTTATTATCAAATATGACTACTCATCCTGAAAAAAAACACATGGATACTAATAAATTTTTCCGTTTGGCCACTTTATCAATATGCGGCAACCTGCAGATTGAAAAAGCCATGCACAACTTTATCAACAGCGTTAACGAACTTTTTCCCGTGAACAAAATGTTTATTGGGATTTATGAAAAAGATATCGGTGCCATGCGAACAATGGCATTAGCTAGCTCCCAGGGCGGAAAAAAATGCGACCAACTTACACCCATGCCCCAGGCCGTGCGTGATATTATTGAACTCAAAAAAGAAACAAAATCCCAAAACTCCCATATCAACGTCAATTTAAAAGACCGACCCTCCCCCTTTACAATACCCATAGATCGTGCCACCATTGTAGATCCAGACCTTGACCTAATTGCCAAAGAAATGCTTCGGGTCCACAAGATAGAAAACTGGTCTGTCATCAGAATGCTTTTCCTTACTGAAGACGGCCGAGTAGCCTCAGTCGCTTTTTCTGCAGAAGGGCCAAACAGATACAAAGAAGAACATGTCGAGATGGTAACCTTACTCAAGGAACCTATCTCCATTGCCTTGGCTAACACCATGAAGCACCGGGAAATTGACAAACTAAGAGAACGACTGGCTGATGATAACCAGTTTCTTCAACGAGAACTCCATAGAATATTCGGAGACGAAATTGTCGGAGCTAATTTCGGCCTGAAAAGAGTCATGCAAATGGTTCATCAAGTGGCAGCAACTGAGAGTGCTGTTTTACTGACAGGTGAAACAGGAGTGGGCAAAGATATAGTTGCCAACGCAATCCACATGGCATCAGGTCGCCCAAAAGGCCCATTCATTGCGGTAAACTGTGGAGCTATCCCGGAAACACTGCTGGACAGCGAACTTTTTGGTCATGAGAAAGGGGCTTTTACCGGCGCTCTTACTTGCAAACGGGGACGCTTTGAAAGGGCTCACCAGGGAACTATATTCCTGGATGAAATCGGAGAGATGCCACTTTCAGCCCAAATAAGACTGCTAAGAGTACTCCAAAACAGAGAGATAGAACGCATTGGGGGAACAGAACGCATCCCCGTTGATATTCGAATCTTGGCAGCAACTAACCAGGACCTAGAAAAAATGGTTCGAACTGGGCGATTCAGAGAAGATCTATGGTTCAGAATCAATGTCTTTCCCATAGAAATTCCTCCTCTTCGCGAACGCCGCTGTGATATTCCGGCCCTGACCCATCACTTCATCGAACGTAAAGCCAGGGAATTAAAGCTGGGGCATACCCCCGTTCTGGCAGAAGGTGCAATCGACACATTACTTGGTTATACTTGGCCGGGAAATGTCCGGGAACTTGAAAACCTTGTTGAGCGTGCCATGATCATCTACAGGGATGAACCCCTCCAGTTCGACCTACTTGGCCCACGCAACTCTAATCCCACAAAGCCAACAGCAAGCAGAGACGACAGTATCCTTGCTTCCCTGGATGAAGTCATAAAGACACATATCCATCAGGCCCTGACAATCTCTAAGGGAAAAGTACATGGTCCAGGAGGCGCAGGAGAACTACTGAGCATCAACCCAAACACACTGCGTCACCGAATGCGAAACTACAAGATTCCATTTAAAAAAATGAAAAACAGCATGAAGAATGGCTCGAGTTAAGAATCAATATTATCAGCTGTTATACCTCTGAGCCAGAGTCTAGAGATTAGTTGAAAAAGTCTTGTACACCTGACAGAGAATTTAATAATATAACGAGAATTTGCAATAACAGTCTATTTTTGCAGAATTTCTTCCTATTTCAATTGTCCAAACAATGATGACGTACAATCATAGTACCTCTTATATTCAACTGTGATCACAAACAATTTATATGGATTTTTCTTATGCTAGATGACCATCTGGACACTGAAGTTCCCCCAAATTCGCTTCAAGGAGTAGTACTCATCCAGGATAGTGAAAATACTATCATCTTTGCCGATCATGGAATAGGTGTACTTTACGGCTACCAGCCAAAGGAGCTATGCAACAAGCATTACTCCCTTCTTTTTCACGATTCTGCATCAGATTCCGTAAAAATACTGACAGATATAAAGCATACTCTTGACAAGCTTGGCTCTTGGCATAGCAACATCGCCTCAAAGCGAAAAGACGGCACATGTTTCAACATAACGATTAACATCTCAATATTTTCCCATCAGGAGTACGGCAAAATCTGGGTTGCAAGTCATAGACAAACCACAGAAAAAGATCGAGAAAACAAGTCGTTTCCTTTACCTAATGAAACATACAGGACATTATTTGAGCAAATGAAACTGGGAGTTTATTGCTTAAGAAGCGATGGTTCCCTTACTGATATCAACCAGATTGGCCTTGATTTACTAGGGTTTTCACAAAAACAATTTCTTAAACTTAACAGCAACAATCTCCAAGAAATGTTTGCCAGAGAAAGTGATTCATCTCTTACTACAGACATTTATCCAGCAAAGATAGCTCTCAGCTCTGGAAAATCCTGTCATGACCAGCAACTCAGTTATACTAATCCAGTAACGATGAAAAAAACCTGGCTACTCATGACCGCTATCCCCCTGTATAAAAGAAATGAACAAAAGCCTGACCAAGTAATTGTCATCATAAAAGATTTAAACTGGATCAAACATCGTGAACGAAAACTGGACTTCATCAACGCAGAACTGAAGGGAAAGCTTCAGTACAAGGAAGAAGAATTAATTCGTAAAAACATTGCATTAAGTGAAATCCTAAATCAACTTGAGGTCGAAAAACAAAATTTGGCCATGAAGGTAAACACCAACGTACAGAGCCTATTATTACCAATTATCAAAAAAGCCAGGGAAAAAGCTACTTCAATTGATGACAGATATTTGCAGATGCTAGAACAAAATCTGGCAGGCCTAACTTCACCTTTCAGTCTTAAAATTGCAGGAAGGAGATACAATCTCACCCCCAAGGAAATTGAAATCTGTGGATTTATAAAAAATGGCTTTACTGGTAAAGAAATAGCAAATTTACTTAACCTGTCAGAGCGAACCGTTGAAACACACCGTTTTAACATCAGAAAAAAAATAGGCATTTCTTCTAAAAAGGTTAATCTGGCCTCTCACCTTGCTAGTCTTTAATAAAAAAAATCCATTTTATTTTTTCCAAACAATTAATTTATTTTACTCCCGCCACTTTTATCATCACATACTCTATGTAAGCCATTCTCCAATCAAATAATCAAACTTCGCCTCTTAGACACATCTCAATCTTTAAACTCAATCGCCAGCTAGAAATACTGGCAATGACTCTGCCAGTTCATTTTTCAGGAAAACTTACCAGAAAAGCACGCACTCGACCTAAGCAATAACTACGTACTTTTTCAGTAGCTTGATATGGAGGAAAAAAGTGTATCCTGTATCGGAATTTAGTAATTATTATAAATAATCAATGATTTTTTTTATATAGACAATAATGGGTAACAATACAATTAGAATACTACTGATTGATGATGATAGATCACTGTTAGTAATGTGTGAGCACATTCTCACAGGTTTAGGATATAATGTCATCACTCACTCCAATGGTGATGATGCCCTTGAACTATTTCTCGGCCTTCCTGATCATTTTGACCTAATAATATGCGATTATAACATGCCCGGTTTAGACGGCGCAGAGCTCTCCTGTAAAATACTTGACGTCAGACCAGACATCCCCATTATTATATGCACGGGATACTACAATGACTTTTGCGAAAATGATGCAGAAAAACTCGGAATTAAAGGATATATCAAAAAACCTTTTGTAAAGAAAGACCTTGATGGTGTTGTCCAGCAGTTGCTGGGCTACAGGTAACAGTTATCCTAAAAGAAGAAGTAGGTGAACTGCCTTACAATCCACTACCTGTAATCCGATCCAGCTTTTCAAAATGGTTTTAAGCCTAAACATAATAAGTTTAAAAAACTTGCAAATGGCCTGATGAATGAAGCCTTAACGACTTCACTACAGATGACACTTCACAAGTTGACCATTTTATAAGCATGCTTAAGGAAAAAAACTCATTTATCTACAGCAGCACTCCAGGCCGTATTCATTGGCGCACAGCACTAACAAGTGTTTTCCCTTCCTTAGGCAAGTGGTTACTACGTACTTTTTCACTACCGTGCAAATATATATTAAAGGATCTTATTTTCTTATTTATTAGCACCGAGACTGAGAAGTATTTTAAATACAAAAAGGATACTTTATGAAAAAAATCCTGCTAGTTGATGATGATCAGGATATTCTTATTTTATTTGAACGGATGCTCAACAAACTTGGCTATGAAGTCTTAACCTTCACAAATGGCAAAGAAGCACTTGATATTTTCCGGCATAGTGCCGATCATTTCGATGTTGTCATCTCTGATTATCAAATGCCCCATGTGAACGGGGCAGAACTTTCCAGACAGCTTCTTAAGATCAGAAACGACATCCCAATTATTATCTGCACAGGATTTAGCTCCGAATTCAACAAACAACAAGCCTATCAAATCGGAGTCAAAGGGTATCTCAAAAAACCATTTCTCATAGAAGATATTGATGGTCTTATCCGTAAGGTAATCTCTCCAAATTAAAGAATCTCGAAAACAACAATTCCCTATCTACTCTATTTTATTTTTTGGATCAATCGTAGCGTTTCCCAACTGTTTTCAACAGATTTCAAATCTGCTGATCAGCAATATCATGACAAAACTTTTTGCAGAGTTTCATCCAACTCTTTTAGTTGGTAGGGTTTAACAATGGCTGCACAAAAACCATAGTCCATGTATCTTGCCATTATTAAATCGTTAGAATAGCCACTTGACACCAAGACTTTGGCATCAGGATTAATTGCTAAAATCTCCTTAACCGCTTCCTGCCCTCCCATCCCCCCAGGAATAGTCAAATCCATCATAACCAGCTCAAATGGAACAGAATCATCCAAGGCTGTTTGATAAGCACAGATGGCCTCAGCACCATCACGAACAACTACCACCTCATGCCCAACCTGTCCAACATAGAACTGGCCACATCCCTGATTATCTCTTCATCATCCATAACTAGTATTTTAGTCTTGAGCACTGTTTGTTCAGTTTTTTCAACATTTTCCTGATGAGACAACAATTCTTTTGAAGCAGGCAGATAGATACTGAAAACAGTTCCTTTACCTGGTTCCGATTCCACAAAAATGCCACCACTATGTTTAATGACAATTGAATGGGATATTGCCAGTCCCAGGCCACTCCCCTGTTGCTTTGTAGAAAAATAGGGATCGAAAATCCTTTCCAGATCTTCTTTTTGAATTCCGATTCCATGATCCTTAATCATTATTTTGATACAATCATCATGAAGAATAATCGGCATTGTCCGAGTACCCATATAACGATTTTCACATGAAATAGTAATCAAACCACCATTAGGCATGGAATGATTAGCATTTATAACAATATTTTGTATTACCTGGCTTATTTGCCCGGCATCAACAGCAACATTCCAAAGATCCGCGGCAAAATGATACTCACAACCCACAGTACTACCACGCAGAACAAAATCTGCAGAATCCCTGATAATTTCCTCGATAGAAGCAAGCTTTCTGACTGGCTCTCCTCCTTTGGAAAATGTTAGCAATTGAGATGTTAATTCTCTGGCCCTTATAGAAGCACTTTCAGCCTCTTCAAGAAGTTGATGCACTGTTCCTCCCGGTTTCGCTGACATCAACGCCAGATTAATATTTCCTAATATACCAGTTAGGATATTATTAAAATCATGAGCAATACCTCCGGCAAGCATGCCAACCGATTCCAATTTCCTTCCCTTGAGAATCTCCTCTTCATTTTTTTTCCGTTCTGTAATATCACGAATAACGCCCAGCAAATATTGTTTCTTTTTCAGAGTAAACAAAACGGTTGAAACTTCTGCCTGAAACACACTGCCATTTTTCCTTAGAAATGGTATTTCAAGAGACTGATGAAGCTTTCCCTGCACATCCAGTTGAAATTTTTCTATAATTTCAGCAAGATGTGCTACCGGATGAATGTCTTCAACCGTCAGAGTAACGATTTCTTCATCACTGTAACCAAGCATCCTGCAAATCGTCTTGTTGCCGGAAAAAGTGAGAAGGGTTTTAGGATCAATTATGAGAATACCATCGCTGGCATTTTCATAAAATGCGCGGAACTGCGATTCAGAATCAAGCAAATCTATCTGTGCCTGTTTACGCTCTACTATTTCTTCTTCAAGCTCCAGTGTCCTTTCTTTGACTAAATCCTCCAGATGATTTTTGTATTTCTCCACTCGACCAAAGCTTTGCTGTAGACGTTTCGCCATCAAATTAAAAAGCTCACCAAGTTCACCTATCTCATCACGACTACCAACAACCACAGATGTTTCCAACCTTCCTTCAACAATATGGCTTACCGATTCTTTAAGTTGATTTACAGGCCTAGTCACGATAATTGACAAGATGATAGTAGCTAACAAACTTAATACTATTGCAAGAAACGAGACAACAACAGTCAAGGTTTTCATGGCACCAACCTTTTCCCGCCCCACTGTTGACTCCATGTCCAGATATTTTGTTATTTCTTTTTTAAACAGATCAAGAGAGATACGCATCGAGTCCAAAGAATTTTGCATACCTTTCTGGAAAACAACAAATTGATTGAAAATTTCCTTATACAGCTTTGCAACCTTTGAAATTCGAAATGTCGTAAGCTTTATCCTGTTGCTAAAAGATGTTTGGCTCATAAGACTAGAATGATGTACAATTTCACCAATTGTGTCATTAACCTCTTTGACCGATTTATCTTGATGCCAGAGCAGATAATCATTTTCTGCAACCAAAACTTTGTTCATCAACTTCTGCAACTGAACCAAACCACCTTCTGCATCAAACAGGTCATCAGCATTAACCAGTAATCTTCTGGATTCATGAATCATTCTGCTTTTCATAGCCTGAGCATCTACACTGCTTGAAACAAAAAACGAGAAACTCTCCTCATATTGCGCAAGAGAACCAATAACTGCTCTGACAATATCCTGCTGCTGCGGATTATCTGTAATTGTATAAACGGAACCTAATCGAGTTCTAATTATGGACAATAATGAATAAACAGCTCTTGAATGAACCAGACTCTCTGATGCAATAAATGCCTGCTCCTCAAAAATGACCATATGAAGCATATGTTCAAGGTCATTGCTGAAATGAGTAAGAGACTCCTGTCGGTCCAATGCCTTCCCCATCCCCCACCAACTCGTCAAAGCCACAATAATGGTCAGCATTAACATGCTTGAAAAGGCAATCCCTATTTTAGTTCGAAAAGACACTCTTTTCCTTAATAAAAGTTACAAAGATATTTTAAAGGAGTTCTAATGATCACGATTAGCCAAAAGAGCACTCACTTCTGTCTGCAAATTCTCCAAAATGGCATGATACTGATCAGGAAACTCAATAAGTTCAACAAAACTATCCATACCTTTTTCAGCAACATCGGGAGACGTTGCAAGGTCATAGTTAAAAGCCCAAAATGACGCACTTTCAACTTCTTTAACTATTTTTTGATTTGCTGGTGAATAAAACGATGTAGGAATTTGTAAAATTGGTGATAGAGCTCCTGAACCTTTACTCATTCTCTGTTGTGGTTCGACCTCTGCAAAAAGCGCTAGCATCTTCTTGGCAGACTCAAAGTTATCTGAGCCACGAGACAAAACCAAACCATCAACCGGCCCCACGTTGGTTTTTGGGACATCTGGATTCACAAGCGGAAAAGAAAAAAAATCATAATTAACACCAGCTGTTAACTGCAACTGGTCATGATGCAAGACCTGAGTTGCCCAGCTACCCATCAAAGTCATTGCTGCCTGGCCTTGCCCTACCATTTCAGTAGCTTGAGCCCAATCCAGTTCATTTGCATTCTTATTAAAATAACCATCAAGTAACATACTGCTCCAGAGCTGATAAACATTTTTCACCTGACTATCAGCATATGAGGCTTGGTTGCTCATAAGCTCTTGCCGATATTTTGGGCCTGCTGTCCGCAACAGAAGATAATCAAACCAAAACTGTGCTGGCCATCTTTCCTTAGAACCCAGAGCAATGGGCACTATCCCCTTACCTTTTAAATGGCTGCATAGATTGATAAAGTCTACCCATGTTTGCGGTGGAGATAAAGATTCTTCGGCAAAAATGCGCTTATTATAATAAACAACTACAACATATTGTGTGATAGGCAAAAGGTACTTATGACCATTATAGGTGCATGCTGCATCTACGATACTTCCAGGAAAATAATCGTTAAGTCCTGCCTGGTTCCATAAATCATCAATTGGTTCTATTTTCTTCTGATCCACAAGCTCCTGGACTCTGCCACCTGCCCAATATGTAAAAAATTCTGGGGGATTCCCCTTAGCAAGAGTTGTATGAATCATGCTTTTAAAGGCTTCATGATCCAAGGCATGACCAACTATTTCAACATCTTTCTGGCTGTTGTTGATGCTGTCAATCATTTCATGAAGACCACCGCTTAAACTTCCTGAAAAGTAATGATACAGACTGATTTGCTTTACAGTTTTTTCAACAATAACTGCAGCAGGATATTCTTGATCCCTGTTCAACGAGATAGTGGTTAACACAATTACAAAAAACGCAAACACACTGATTAGACATAATATTTTTTTCAAGAGTGCAATTCCTCTATATTCCTTAACTTAACTTTCAGGGTTACCTTAATGTATTGAATTTTCAACAAAACTTAACAATGCCCCCGAAGTCTTTCCGGGCTTGACCCGGAATCCAGGAAACTTTGACCAGGCTTAGCCCCTGGATTCCGGCTAAAAACATACCGGAAAGACGAACGGCAGGCTGTTTTTTTGGTGTAATATCCTGAAAAAAACACACAAAACACCAAGCCGGAAAGTTGAGTTCTTAAATATGTATTCCCAAAAACCAGTTGCCAACTTTCATGTTTTGCTTGTAACTACACTCAAAACGGTCCAGCCATATTGGTTACTGTCAGCAAAGATTAAAATACAACAACCTCTATTTATCCTGCCTCACTGAAAACATGAAACACTCAGCTAATACACATATTTTGTCAGATAATGATAAAATTTCATATTTTTTTCTATTTTTTTTATTTTTTTCCCAGGGACACCATTTTTCATTCCCAAGCTCCTTTGAGAAATGTATAGTCATTGTTAATCAACAATCTTATTCAGTAAATAAATTCGTTTTAGGCATCATTGAGAAAAACCAATAGTTAAACAAATTCCTCAATAAACACTTCTGTACATACACACAGGGATTACAATTCAGAAATCAAAAAGAAGCGAAAATTAATTCCAAAGAAATATTTCTTACCAATAAATCATGCCTGTTTACGAATACACTGCACTTGACACCAATGGAAAAAAAATAAAGGGTATTATCGATGCAGACAACTCTGCTTCTGCCAGGCAAAAAATCCGCTCAAAAAACAATTATCCAGTAAATATTAAAGAAACTACAACTGATTCAGAACAGGAAAATGAGCAAAAATCGTTGTCATTTCAGTTGACATCGGGGGTCAACAAACAAGAAATTCACATTATCACACGCCAGCTTGCAACTCTTCTCAGCGCAGGCATCCCCCTTATACCTTCCCTGGACAACCTTATTGATCAGACAACAAATCAAACTCTACAAAAAATCATTGCCCAAATTAAAGATTCTGTAAATGAAGGCAACTCCCTTTCAGCATCTCTTTCTGATCATCCCAGGCTTTTTTCTTCAATTTATGTCAACATGGTTAAAGCAGGAGAGGCTTCCGGATCTCTTGATGTGGTCCTGGAACGTCTTGCAGAATTTGGTGAAGGCCAGCATGCACTCAAGGCAAAAATCAGAGCTGCATTGGTATACCCAGCTTTCATGGCTGTAATTGGAACAGTTGTCCTATTTTTGTTAATTGCCTTTATTGTTCCCAAAATCACCAAAGTCTTTGAAGACAAAAAACAAGCCCTGCCACTACCAACAACCATGCTCATGGATGCCAGTAATCTTCTCAGCCAATACTGGTGGCTTCTGCTTCTATGTTTGCTTGGACTTTACTTTCTGGTCAAAATTGGAATTAATAAGCCAAAAGGAAGACTGCTTGCAGACCGCTTAAAATTAACCTCTCCTATACTTGGCTCTTTAAACCTGAAGATTGGCGCAGCCCGGTTTAGCCGGACCCTCTCCAGCCTTCTTTTATCAGGCATCCCACTTATTGCCGCTCTCAATATAGTAAAAAATATATTAAACAACGTTATATTGTCAGAAGTCATCGATAATGCCACCAGTGAGCTGGAAAAAGGTCAGAGCCTGTCAAACATCCTGAAGGGGTCCAAATGGTTCTCCCCCATGCTTGTGCAAATGATCGCAGTGGGAGAACAAAGCGGTTCTGTTGAAAAAATGCTGGAAAAAGTAGCCGATACCTACGAAAAAGAAGTGGAATCAAAAATCGTTGCTATGACATCACTGATAGAGCCTATCATGATTTTGGCAATGGGACTGGTGGTCAGCTTTATTATAATGTCCATTTTATTACCCATCCTGGAAATGAATCAACTCGTGCGATAATAAAAGTCAACTGCGACCACATCCTACAAAATAGTTGGAACATTAAGTTACTCGCACAACTTCCTCCAAGGTCGTCTCGCCTGCCAACACCTTTTTCAGACCATCATCTCTTAAGGTATGCATCCTATTTTCCGGATCAGCAATCGCCTCTTTTTGTATCTGATTAGAGTCTGAGGTTGTCAATATGGTGTTTTTCAAAGAATCTGTAAGTACCATAAGTTCAAAAATACCGATTCTTCCCTGATAACCGGTATTAAAACAATCACTACAACCTCTGCCCCGGTAAAGAACTACTTCACTGAAAATTTCAGAAGAAAGTCCGATTTGCTCCATATACTCTTTGCTTGGCTTAAAAGATTCCCGACATCCAGAGCAAATTTTTCGCACCAGCCTCTGAGCAAGAATAGCATTAACAGATGATGAAACCAAAAAAGACTCTAGCCCCATATCAATAAGACGGGTTACAGCGCTGGCAGCATCATTAGTATGAAGGGTGGAAAAAACAAGATGTCCGGTTAAAGCGGCCTGAACAGCTATTTCAGCAGTTTCAACATCCCGAATCTCTCCCACAAGTATTACATCAGGATCCTGGCGAACAATAGTACGCAAACCATTTGCAAAGGTCAGGTTAATCTTTTGATTTACCTGCATCTGGCTAATACCGTTAATCTGGTATTCAACCGGGTCTTCTACTGTAATAATGTTTATATCCGGGGTATTTAAAATAGTCAGCGCGGAATAAAGAGTGGTTGTCTTACCACTTCCAGTAGGCCCAGTTACCAGGACGATACCGTTGGGCTCTTTGATCAGCTTATGGAAGATACTCAGGTCATTTTCACCCATCCCCAACTCAGCCAGAGAAAGCAGGATACTGGTTTTATCAAGAAGACGTAAAACAACTCTCTCCCCAAAAGCCGTTGGCAGGGTAGAAACTCGAATATCAACATTTTTTTCAGCAATACGTATCTCGATTCTGCCATCCTGAGGCAATCTCTTTTCAGCTATATCCAACTTAGCCATTATCTTAATTCTGGATATTAGCTTTGGTTGTACATGCTTTGGTGGTGTATACATATCATAAAGAATGCCATCCACCCTTTTACGTATATTCAAACGATCCTGATAGGGTTCGATATGAATATCACTGGCACCTTCCCTGACAGCCTGTGACAACATCAGGTTCACCAGTTTGATAACAGGCGCATCGCTGGTATCATCTAGCAAATCAGCTGTTTCCTCAATTTCAGACAGAATCGATTCGGAATCTCCCTCATCCATATCCTGCATCACCTGGTCAGCATTAGAACGGCTTAAATCATACGATGCATTAATTGCAGAAAATATTTCCCGGACAGGAGCAAGATAAGTCTGCATACCTTCCCAATGCAATACCCTTGCAAGATCATCCAATTGTTGAAAATATGTTGGGTCTCCCAATGCAATAAAACAAGAATCATTCATTGCAATTGGGATCATCTTAAATTTTTTCAAAAAATGAATAGGAATTCTACTTGTAAAAAAATGATCGAAATCCCTGGGCAATTCCTTGAGTATTTCCATACCACAGAGAACACCACGTGCTTTTAACAAGTCTTCGTCGGTGATAGTTTTCTGTTTCACTAAAATATCACCAATGCGACCTCCCTTTGCACTCTGCAACACAAGAGCTTGCTCTATATTTTCAGGAGTCACACCAAATGAATCTACCAGGACTTCTCCTAACATTTTCATTGGGCCCCTTCCACCTCATCAGAATTCCCCGCCTGAATACCAAGATCCTGCAAGTTATCCCTGGCAATATCCCAGACTCTCAACCGTGGTTGCTTAGTATCATCGCCTTGCTTCTGTGAAAATCTAGCCTCCTGTGCCAGAGCCTTACGATACATTTCTGCAGCCCGTTCAGGCTTCCCTTCCCGCTCCAGTACAACTCCCATATTGGTGAGTGCATGTGGGTTTATTGGGTCAATACGTAATGCCTCTGAAAAAAACTGTCTGGCTTTTTTGAAATTCTTTTTCTGTATCTGGGCAAAACCGAGATCAGATAAAGCCAGCGCATGCTCAGGAGTGAGATCCACTTTTGATATCCAATCTGAAACAATATTTTTCCCGGTTTGCACATTATTAATAATGTCGCGTTTCTGATAGTACAGTGAAGCAATTTCAGCAGGATTTTCAACAATATGAGGCGTAATAAATATAAACAGATTTGTGCGCTGTTCAAACTCTGTACGAGTTTTAAAGAGCCAACCCAAAAATGGAATATCGCCAAGGAGCGGGACCTTATATTCTCCAGCAGTAGTATCCTGACCGATGATACCACCGATGACGATAGTCTCACGGTCATGAATCACAACTGTGGTTTTCGCTGTTCGTTTTAGCGTTGTTGGTGTCTGGCTGATGGAGTTAGGATCTTTAAGTTTTATAACTTCAGTAAAAATCTCTAAACGTACCAAATCTTTCTGGTTGATCTGGGGAGTAATTTCCAATGTTGTACTTACATCCTTGTACTCATAATTTGTATAGTCCTGTTGAGTATCAGTTGTGTTCTTACTGGTAATATAAGGGACATTTTCACCAACTTTGATCTCTGCCTTTTTATTATCTGTTGTTAATATTTGCGGAGTTGCAATAATATTAACATCAGAATCATCTTTATAAGCCTTGAGTACTGCACTAAGGTTAGGAAAAAACATATTACCAATTTTGATTCCCTCTTTCATTACTCCCATAGTAAATCCTGCTGGAAAAACAGGGGTTTCCTGTTCCAAACCAAGAATTGCATCATATGGGGATGTCGGGTTTCCACTGAAGCCTGTAAATGACCTGCCTGTACCATCAGAAAAGCTACCACCCCCACCCCATTGAACCCCAATTTCAAAAGATTTATCCATTTTCACTTCCATAATAAGGGCTTCTATATAGACCATTCGGCGAGGGATATCGAGCTTGGCAATAACATCCTTTAAAATTGAATATTCATCTCTGGGCGCTACAATCACCAAAGAATTAGTTTCCAAATCTGCCATAATCCTGACATTTTGAGAAACGACAGGGGCTTTGCCCTTTGCGGAGGCCTTACTTTTGGTATCAGGAAGACTGGTGAGAACCTTTAAGAGTTCATCTGCATTGGCATGTTGCAGATAATAAACATGGATACGACCTTCACCACGTGGAACCACCACATCAAGTTTTTCAACAAGTTTTTTAATTTTCTCAACATTTGCAGTTGAGGCAAAAACGATCAAGGAATTTGTCCGATCATAGGGAATAATTTTTACGATTTGATTAGTACCGCCTTTTTTAGCAGAACGTAAAAAAAGCTGATTTAAAGACTTGGTAATTGTACTTGCAGTAGCGTTTTCCAGCGACAACAGCACCAACTCCTTGCCTACCGATGGAACATCAACTGCCTCAATAATTTCCACCAACCTTTTAATATTAGACATTACATCTGTAATAATCAGCATCCTGGATTCAGTATGAGCAATAACAACACTGGTTTTGGAAACCAACGGTGCCAATGTCTTTTTGACGGCATCAGGACTGGAATGGATAAGCTGAATGAGTTGTGTGACAACCTTATCTTCAGGATAGAGATCACCAATCTTGCGAATTGTAGCAATATTTTTCGACCTAGCCTGTACAGAAGGGACTATTTTAGTAACAGTGCCACTGGGAATGGTTGTGTACCCATTAACCTCCAAAACCGATTCAAAAACATAATAGGCATCTTTAATGGAAATTTTTGAAGGAGATATAATGGTGACATTGCCTTTCACTGCCCGATCAACTATAAAGTTCTTTCTGGTCAATTCACTGATGTATTTAATAAATAGATTAATATCCACATCATTGAAATCTATGGTCATAAACTCTGCCTGGGTCTCGTTACCTTTTTCTTCACTCAAGCTTTGAACTGGTATAAAAAAAAGGGCCATCATTATAAGATAGACACAGGCAAACCATGTATTTTTCATACTATTACAATACGCTGTATTAACTTCTCTTTTTTTGGATTTATTCATTTGGAGAACCATCATTTTCCAAAAACTCCTGATTATCTTCACCATTCTCAGAATCATTGTTTGTATCACCTGCCACATCAACATCTGTTTCAATTTCCTCCTCTAACGGAGAAGGCATCTTGGGCTGTATTCTTTGAAATTTTCTTGGAACCGCTTTAACTACACGCCGGGGTCGTTTAGGTCTGACAATATTAATTTTTCTCTTCTGTCTGGCATAATCAGGTTTCCGAGACACAACGGTAGGCCTTTTTACTGTTTCCTTTCTCGATACGGAATTTTTTCCACCCTTACGCTCTTCCAGAGCCAGCACTTCATTTTGACCATTAACCGACAAAATGACCTGCCCTCTTTTTATAGATTTAACTTCAGCTCCCTGGATAGTATCGCCAATACGATACATATCCTGATGTCTCTTTTTTTTATCTGTAATAATAGCTCTAGCATCATTTTCTGCGCCACTCACGGTACCATCAAGGGTAAGATCCAATGAGGTCTGAGCCAATTTTACAGGTACAACCGTCTGTTTATCTGAAACTTTTTGCCGATCATCGATTGCAGCCTGAAAAATATTTCTGGAAATAATTATCTGATAATTCTTAGTCTCCTGCAAAATTTCTTTTGTTAATACAATTTGTTCTGAAGGCTGAATCTTAGTTTTACCATCATCAACAATAAGAATTTTCTTTTTCAACTGACCATACCATAAACCAGTACCGAGAAAAATCAGTGCTGTTATCAGTATCAATTTTATGCAAAGACGAATCAATTTTCCCTCGACATCAGTTAGTATTCCCCTGAACTTGCCCCATGTCTTTCTGAAATAAAATCCCTGGTTCAAGTAAACTTCCTGAAAAAGAAAAAGACAATCGGCCATTGTGCAATTGACTTTTGACAAACTGCTCCAGCATATTATTCTTGGAAACAGCAAAAAGTTCTGGTCGTGGTTTTAGTAAGCCAGTGAGTTTTAAACTACTCTCCCAAAAAACATCCGTTTGAACAATATTTCCTGAAAACTCTGCTGACAGCAATGATGACTCAACCTTTCCCATACTCACATCAATTACAGCTCCCTTTAAGGAAAAATCGGTACTTATCTCATTAAAATCAAGCCTGTCCAAGCCAAGTATAGGTTTTTTAAGACTAAAACCACCTGCTTTAACCATTACATTTCCCTGCAATAATAACTGTTCAGGGTCTCCACCAAAATCATTATAGGTAAATACTCCAGAAAGGGACCCTTTTAAATCACGATTAATCTCTTGAAAATACGTAGTCAATTCCGTGAGTTGGATATGAAATAAACTGCCCTTACATATAATTGCATCATTGTGGTCAATTGTAACAGTACCGTTAATAATTCCTCCAAGCCCCTGTAACGAATAATCATACGAACCAGCATTTTTAAAAAAAACTGCATTCCAAGGCGGAGTAATTACCATTTGACCAATATCAAGTGAAGCATCACTTTGACTGTTTTGCAAATGTAGCTGAACATCATCTACAACCACTTGAAGAGGTGGTTTAAAATAAACTTTACCCACTGTCCACCGGGTATCTGGAAAAAAATCAGCCAAACTCATTTCCAACCATTTCTGAACAGAATCAGCAGGAAACAAAAGCCAAAGCGAGACCATCAGGACTAAAATCCCATACACACAAAAGCCACAGGCTTGAGCTACTATTTGCAGCAACTTTACCATTAAAACAAACCCTGTTTCATGTACTGCCACCATCGAGGTTGTCAATACTAATCACCTGCATAATCACATCCAGCCGCCCCACACTCTTTTTATTTTCCTGAATAGAAATTCTCTGTAATCCTACCAGATTTTCAGGTGCTTCAATATCTTTTAAAAATGACACAAGTTGTTTGAGATTAATTGCTTGCAACTTCATTTCAACAAGAATCTGCTTATAGCTATCACTGTCAACAGAATCTGATGGTTTCATGTAAGCAATCTTGTTTTTAATGCCATTGACACCTGCTTTTTCTTCAAGAAATGAGAAAAGACTGAAATTCTTATTTCGTTTTTCTAGTTTAATGGCAAGACCGCTACCCAGTGAAGATAATTGAAGCAAACGAGCCTGCATTTCCTGCATTTGCACAAGATACTGTTGTTTTGTAACGAGAGTACGCTCCAGTCTTTTTTTCTTATCAAATAAAGGCAAAATAATAAATTGAACCGCTACAAAACAAATTACAGTAATACCACAGATTATAACTGCTTTCCTGTCCCGTTCATTGAGCTGCATTAGGACATCTCCCTGAGCTTTAAACGTATTTCAAAACGGATCTTACTCTTCCCTTTATCTGCAGTAGCTGAAACAATATCAACCTCTTCATAAATTACCGATTTTCGAAGAAATTTCTGAATCACATTAACATTATTGAATGTATCAGTGGTTCCTTTAAACCGCACTGTCTCTTTATCAATAACCACCCGAGTTATATGAATTGACAAAGAAGAAGGAATACGACTGGAAATATCAGTAAGAATTCCCAACACTCTTTTTTCACCAGCGATAACAGGAGTAGTTTCTGAATTTTTTTGAATACTATTCAACTGTATACGCATCTGCTTTAGAGGATCTTCAATTCTGAGAGAATCAGGAAAAGCCTCCTTGTAAATGGCTTTCATCCTGGTAGAATATTGATCACTCTGCTTTTGCAGCGATCTATTTTCCATATAAAAATAGCCTATAAAACCTGCAAGAAACAAAAAAAGCAGGCAAACGCCCGTAGTGACAACCTGCCTTGACTGAAAAAAGCTGTCCTTGTTTGCAAATTCACCTTGCAGGAAATTCACATTCTCAATTTTCTGAAAACCTCCAAGGGCTAGCCCCAGAGCATTTTCATAACGATGTTTTTGATATTTTCCAGAGAAAGTCCTGGCACGACTAACATTTGCTAATTTATGCAGATCACTCCTGACAACCTCTTTATCAAATTTAGCAAACACTATATCATTAAAAATATCTGAATGAGAAAGTACGCCAGCTACAAAAATCTTTTTCGGTTGTATATGAAAACCACTCTCCAAATTAAAGCTGTTAATAGAATACTTTACGCGTTGACAAATCTCTATTATACATTCTTCCCCACAAATAAATTCATTGCCCTCTACAAGAGTATTGTCACGGTATACCGGATTATCGGTAACCATTTGATCGGGGTAGGGAAGATTGCGAACCAGAACGATTTTATTTTGCTGACAAATCGCCAGAGTGAGAGAATGGAGTCCAGTATCAAGAACCAGAAAATCATCACCTGAAGTCTCACATTCTATAATCTGCTGAGCATAGGCTATCGTGCGCAGAGTTACTGATTTTGGTATGCAGCCAGCAGTTTGTAGTGACTGAAGATAACTACCAAGTTTTGCCTTATCAACTCCAGCAACAAGCAAATGGCTATTTTTCTCATCCTCACTGGTAATGAGGTATTCAATAACCTGCTCCTCAACTGGAGTTATTAAAAGATCCTCCAGTTCAAAAAACAGTGTTTGGTCAATATTTTTCCTGTCATGAAATGGTAAGGATATGTTACGCAAACTCCCAAGGCCAAGAGGAAGACCCAACACACAATCGCATTTGATCAACGTCAATCGGGATAACAAGGAGGCAATCTTTTCATCAAACTGATCAATAGTGTCAATTATCTCATGGGAATAAGCAACAATCCTCTTATTACCAGATTTTTGCTCGACAATTACTGCTGCCAGTTGTTCTTCTGTTATATCCAGACCAAGGACTTGATGACTCATATACCAGCTGCTGTTTTTACTTTTAATCTTTGACAACGAAAAATATTATTCCACCTTCCAATAAACAAGAGTTTGCTCATTTTCCTTATTTCTATGCAAAATCCCTGTCCCGCTGGAGACCAAGTTATTATAAGAGCCGACTGTTGCAATCATAAAATACTGACTCACTTGAGTAAGCATGGAATCATCAAGGATAATATCATCTGGAAATCCTGCCACCTGTTTATACCAATCAGCCCGCTCCAACAATTCTTCGTTGATTTCATCTTTCCTAAAATCAATCAATTCCTGGGCAATCTCTTCACTGATATCATCTGCAAGGCTTTGAATCACCGGAGAAGGAGCGGTTGTAAGATTAACCTGACCATCCCTATTCTGCACAGTTAAATAATGAATAATACCAGTTTTTTCTTCATCACCATATAAAATTCTCTTTGAAATTCCACGAACAAGGAGTAATTGCTCTGGATATGTGAAATAATTATTTCCGCAAAGATAAGGAGTGTCCAAGCCCTGATAATAACTATTCTCCGCACCATTTCCTCTCTCTTCATCATCCTTGTCAATCCAATCACTAAGAGCATCTATAATCTCAAGAGCGTTCACCTCAGACTCAACAGCAAACTGGTCAGACATCAAAAAACGCAACCATAAATCTCGTTGTCGCTGCTCTATTACTTTTCGTTTTTCCAGGTCCTCTTCTTCAGAAACCAGCCCGTTAACCTGCAAAAGACCAGAAAGATCAGTAACAATAAGCGATAATTTGTCTCCACCTACAAGTGATGCCAGTTTATTATTATCCATGGTGGCCCATGAATCAAAATGAGAATCAGAGATGTTGTCAATTCCATCAAGGTGTATGGCCGATCTGGCAAGAGAAAGCATCGACTTAAGAATAAATGCTACACGAACACTGTCTGACTGGTTCACAGCAGCCTGCATTTGCCAGTTTACGGTTAACCCCAAGCGTAGAGTCACAGCTGCAAGAAGACTGACCACCAGAAGAACCATTATCAGAGCAACACCCGAATTATCACGTAGCGTCATTTTGCTCCCCTGATTTAGCAGGCCTCACCAATCCGACAGGAATTACTACGCTGGTTTCAAAAGTAATAGTATCGACATCATTCTGCCAAAAAACCAAGGTAACACTAACCATAACTGGCAACTCGGCCGCACCTTCTTCCGAGTCATCTCCCTCATCATCACCCCACTGTTCCAGCTGCTCACCATCATGATTATAATATTCAAATTCAACCGATTGTAACCAGTCACACAGTACAAAAGCCACCTGTCCGTCTTCTGAATCTTCAGATACCTCTAATTTCTCTTGGGGAGTCAACAAGACATCTGAACGTAATAAAACAAAAGCTTTTTCATTTTCCGAACTTTGTTTTACCTGATATAAAATCCGAGCCATACCGGATTTGCCATGTTCTTCATCAAAAACAAGGTGCCCCATCGATGCAAATTGCAACAAATCTGCCCTTCTACCGTTAATATCTTTTTTTTCCCCGGTAAAGGGCATCCCGTCCTGGATTACAGCCATAGACAAATCTTCACTAATTCGCTGCATGGCCACACGAGCCTGATTATGAATCTCACCCTGTTTCTCAGTTGAATCAACAATCTCAAAGGTGCCTGACATGGTAATTGTTATCATGCTCACCACCAGCGACAGGATAAAAATTACCAACATTATTTCCACCAGAGTAAAACCTTTTTGCCTTATATTCTCTCTAGATACTAAGCAACAAGAAAGTTTCACAAATCATCACCAGGCTTGTTATTCATAATAATTGAACGAATATGATAGGGTGAGGAATTATTGTCATTATCGAGACTGATGGTCAGGTCGACGGCTTTCAGCACAGTATCACTTTCAGGAATACCTGTTGCATCTTCAGCCAAGGAGTTTACTTCCAATTGAAAATGATAGTTGACAAACGGTTCATCAAAATTACCCTGATCCGAGGCAAGAGCGGCAAAGTCAATCAGCTCCAACTCTGATATTTTTTTCTGCGCCAGCAAGGATGCATTAATATTAAACCTGGCAATATCAGCCATGGAAATACTCTGAGACTGAGATCCCATCAGGGTAACAATAGAAATGGAAATTATTGCAACAGCAATCATCACCTCAAGCAAAGTGAAACCACCAGCTTGGAAATTATAAAATCGCTTAAATTCTTTCTTCACCTGAAAGCTCAACATACGAATCAACTATTTTAATAACACCCAAGAAAGGAGAAATCATAACTGTCATATTGTCACCCTCGTCATCTCGCAGATGAATATATGTTTTATCAATGTATCCTTTGCTGCTGAAATGGAGCTTTATCTGTCCCTGATTGCGTTTACCTCCATGCACTGAGGTAATATCGACTATTCGGACTGAGGCGGGGAAGGTGAGATATGTTTTAGGCTTTTCCAATACTTCTCCAGGCTGGAAATCCGCCCTGACAATATTTTCAGAAAGATCAAAAACAAGAACACTGCCAGTACGGGTACGAACAGCTTCCTGACTGATTTGTGAGACAATACCAATTACTTTTCGACTTGAACTTTTAAGCTGATTTGAAAATAAAAAATTGTCAAAGCGGGGTATAGAGAGGGTAGCCACTAAGGATATCAGCGCCAAAACCACAATTACTTCGATGAGGGTAAACCCCTTCATTCCTGATTTTTCAGGAAGCATGGTACCTAACACATGCTCCTGTGAATTTATTATTATTCCAGTTCCCAGTTATTAATATCAGCATCATATTCTTCGCCACCCGGCTCTCCATCAGCGCCATAGGACATGAGATCAAAATCATTATTAAGACCGGGGCTGATATAAACAAAATCGCTGTCCCAGGGATCTTTGGGGACACGCCTTTTTTCCAGATACCCTCCCTGTCGCCATTTTTTAGCAAGTCGACCAACTGAAGGTGCCTCAACCAAGGCCTGTATCCCCTGATCAGTACCGGGATATTGTCCATTATCAAGCTTATATAATTTCAGTGCCTGTTCAAGAGAACGAATCTGAACAACAGCCTTAGTCCTTCTGGCCTCATCTTCCCGCCCCATAAAACGAGGGACAATAATACCAGCAAGCATACCTAAGATAACAACCACAACCATAATCTCAATGAGTGTGAAACCCTTATTACCAGCAACAGTATTACTAAATTGTATATTAATTAACGCTCTCTTATTCATAAAAATATCAGGTGTAATAAACAGTATTTTTTAATTGTCTTGTTCGCTTATACCAGTAACAGGAACCCAGCATAAAAGAAAACAGCAGAATCAATCCGGTCATGCTAAATTTAAGCGCCAACCAGCAAAAGGCTATAATTGGAAATAAAATCGTTCTAACCAGCGAACGTAACATCGTATCGCTTTGAACCTTTCCTGCAAAAGAAGGAGAATATTGATAGTAGAGATCTACGAATATTTTCCCAGCAGTGTTGGAGATCATATATTTATCTCTGAAATTTCGCAGTACACTCACATAAGGATGCAAAAGAGATCCATAAGCTGCAGTGGCGATAAAACAGGAATCTGCGGTGGTAAAATATAATTGATTCCCATAATATATTGCACCAGAAGTAGATACAACATACGCTCTTACATAATAACCAGTTCCTGGCCGGAGATTTTTCAAAAAAGAACCAAAACTACCAGGACCTGCTCCTTCATCTGTCTGCCCCTCATCAAGATACTTATCATCGTAAGAACCAAAAGGGGCATAAACAGGGTCTGAAGTCTCACTTTCTGACGTGGTTGAACTGCTTGCATCCCCTACAGTACTTTGCGATAATCCACTGAAATTTGCCCTACTCGTGTCAGTATCAGTGGTATCTGTATCTGTGTCATCATCGGTATCATCAGTATCTGTATCTGTTGTATCAGTAGTGGTCTCTGCATATACAGGATCTGGAGCTATACTGAAAACAACACCTCGACTGGAAAAATTCAGATCTGAACCAGGAAAGATGATACCACCTGTATTGGCTGAAATCCGGGTAATATCAGTAAGATTTTTTGTTACAATAAAAGCAGCTCTGGTGCCGCTTTTATCAACTGCGGCAATAAACTCATCAGAACCATATCGAGCCAGAGCAAAACTACTGGTTCCTATACCTTGAGTATACCCAGCTGCAATCATTTTTCCATCCGGTTGCACAGCCAATGCAAAACTCACATCTTCTTTATTGCCAAAGTCTGTGACTACAACCTGAGGGAAAAACCCACTGTTATTCACATTCGTAATTTCAGAGTCCGTATCACTATCCTGACTCATCGCTGCTGCAAAACCTCTAGAGGAAGTCTCCTGTAAATCACTGGTGCCATTGAGCTCTTCGGAAGAAGAATCAGTGTCATTATGTTCGGAAAAATAAATAAACAAAAACTGTCTACTCTCTCCCTTAACAGTATACCCAGCAGTTCCAATACCATTTTCATCCTTAGTGATTGACACCAATACATCATCACCCAGACTAACCGGTGTAACTAATACACCATTATCATTAAATGAGTAATCTGGATATCCAGCAGAGGTAAAACGAAACAGCGCTGAATCCCTATTGTTGTCAGATCCTACAGAACCTGCAATATAAACAGTACCATCTGCTGCCGGGAAAAGGCCAAAACCTTCAGTCTGATCAAGATCATCATCTAAAACTGCCTGACCATTGTTGCCAAAAGATGTGTCTTGACTACCATCCTCAAAAAAACGAAGCAACATGAGACTAATCTGATCAGTATCACTAAAAGCACCACCAACTAAAATTTTCTGATCAGGCAACACTGCTAAACTGCGTGCAACAGTGTCCTGCCCCACACCGATCAAGACAGTTCCGTTATCACCAAAAGAAACATCCTTGGTACCATTATCAAAATATTTACTCACAAAAGCAGCATGCCCGGCAGTACCCTGGGCATTTCCGGTTACAATGATGCTACCATCAGCAGTAAGACTTATTGCCGTTACTTCATCATCGCTGTTGCCAACAGGTGCTAAAACGATTCCGTCCTGACCAAAATCCCTGTCCAGCGACCCATCTGCAAAATACCGAACAAGTGCGAGATCTTTATCAAGCCCATTGGATGAATATCCAGCAGCAATAATTCTTCCATCATCCTGAATAACTAAAGCTCGAATAGCGTCATCATCACTACCAACAGGGGTGATTACAATTCCGTTAAAATTAAAAGAGGTGTCAACACTTCCATCAGGATTATAACGTATCAGACCAAAATCAAGATTTGAAGCATTGGAAACTGAGCCACCAACAATAATCTTTCCATCATCCTGCAAAGCAATTGCATATGCCAAATCCTCATAAGTCCCTACAGACGTGGAGACCTTACCATCAACACCAAAAGAGACATCAAGTCTGTCCAGAGATGAGAATGCAGGTGTGCAAGGCAGTATTGCACAAACCAAAAACGTCAAAAGAGCTGAAATCTGTTTTCTATAGGAAACCATCATCTTCAATTAAAACTTAAAAATTTACGGGAAGTTCTTATATTAATTTTATATGATCACACCAGAAAAATACAATTGTTTTTTAACATGGTACAGAGGTTAAATCACTGGAAAATACAACCTAAATTCAATGTTTTCACCCTAGCTGCAATCCTTCCACCCAGGACACCCTGTCCCTTCCCCTTTCCTTGGCCTGATAAAGTCCTTTATCAGCACGACTAAGAGCTGTTTCGACATCCTTGTCACCAGGAATAAGGCAGGAAATACCAGCACTTACTGTTAACTGATAACTCTTCCCTTTAAAATCAATTCCTTTTTTCTTTATATTATTACGGATTCTTTCAGCTATGGTATGAGTACCTTCAAAATCAGCTCCAGGAAGAAAAACCAGAAACTCTTCACCTCCGTAGCGTCCAGCAACGTCATACTGCCGTACTGTCTCCGAAATCATCTGAGCAACACCCTTAAGCACTTCATCACCTACAAGATGGCCATAGGTATCATTAAATCGTTTAAAATAATCAATATCAAGTAAAATGCACCCCACACTTCTGCTTAAAGTTTTCCTTTTATCAGGGAACTGAATCCGTGATAATTCCTCTTCAGCCTTCTGGAACAGATACCTGCGATTAAACACACCTGTGAGTGAATCTATGCTGGAAAGCCGAACCAATTCATCTTGTATGACATTTAGTTCATTGGTTCCCTTTTTCATCAGTTGAAAAAGGGCAAAGCCAATAACAGCAAGATTTATGGCAACAAGCAGGGTTAAAAAAAGAACCTTTTCTTTGATTTCATCATTATACCGGGAGATGTCCATATAAATTTCAAAACTACCGATAATTTTCTTCTCCTTATTTTTCAATGGCAAAAAAGTACCAACTGGCAAATAAGTTTCAACCAATCCGATGTCGTGACGTGTTTCCCCCTTGAGATCCCACACCTTGTTCTTTTTCTTATAATAAGATGAAACCTCTCCCTGAAGAGCCTTCAAAAGAGATTCATTGGTCTTATTTTCAGCACCAATTATGTCATAATCCGTGCTATAGACAATGGTCGTATCATTGGCAAAGACCTTGATTTTGACAATGTTGAAAATGTGAAGGTACTCCCTCATTCTATCATCAAACTTTTTATGCAAGGGATTGTTTAAATCAAATTTCTGTTTAGCCTGATCTGCGCCCGACAAAAGCTGATTAAGAATAATCTCACTCTGGCGCTCAAAAAGGGCCTGGCTGATATTAACAGAATCATATTCAGCTTCCTGAATAGCTGCTTTTTTATATATTGTATAAATTCCCGCACCAGTTAGAAGTATTATGAGAAAATAAGAAATAACTGAAATAATTACATAAGACCGGAGCAGCATACTTGGTTTACTGAGATATTTGCTGGAAATTTTCTGAAAAAACATATAAAAATAGCCCCCTGCTGGCTTACAATTGACTTCCAAAAATAATTGTTATTTTAAATTATACATATATCATGCAAAATATCAAAATTCTAACTCTCACAAACACTTCAGCATCCGCCAGTAAAACTGTCAGCAATAAATACCAAAAAAAGAACAGATACAATTTACCACAAAACATTTATTAATAAAGATTACTGAAAACTAGCAGAAGATGCAAGAACAAGAATTTACATAAATCATTGCCTTGCAGTTATTTTTCAGGAACAAACCAGCTCACTCAACCTTTCATGATCTGCTTGATAACTATAATCATGAATGAAAAAAATTCTTTGCCTCACCAGGAAAAACTGGACCTTATCACCCCATACAGTTACAATTTCTCTAAACAAACTAGGAGGACACCTTCTCCTGAAAAATCATCCAAATGAAATCTAGATATTTCAAGTAATGATTATTTCTATAATTCTCAAAAAACTCAGAGATTCCTTCACTGATGTGCTTCCCATAATTGGGGTAATTGCTTTTTTCCAACTTGTTGTTATCAGGCAACCTTTACCGCAATTAGGAGAAGTTCTCTTCGGGACTCTTTGCGTTATTGCCGGCCTTAGTCTGTTTGTGCAAGGGTTGGAAATGGGCCTGTTTCCCATTGGCGAGACAATGGCCTACGCCCTTGCCCGCAAAGGTAGCCTGACCTGGTTGCTCATTTTTTCCTTTGCCTTGGGTTTTTCCACCACTATTGCAGAACCGGCACTCATTGCAGTTGCAGCAGAAGCCGCAGAAATTGCCAGTCAAGCCAGTCTCATTGAACCTGGCAAGGATTCTCTTAACCAATATGCTCTGGGTCTTCGATTATCTGTTGCTTTCTCTGTTGGCCTTGCCATACTCATCGGAGTTATCCGCATTATCCGTGGCTGGCCCATTCATTATCTTATCATTGGCGGCTATAGTATAGTAATGCTGATGACTATTTTTGCGCCAAAAGAAATAATCGGCATAGCCTATGACGCTGGAGGCATTACAACATCTACCATTACAGTACCTCTAGTAACCGCTTTAGGCGTAGGCCTTGCTTCTACCATCCGTGGTAGAAATCCTTTAGTTGACGGATTTGGCCTTATCGCATTTGCATCACTACTCCCGATGATGTTTGTCATGGGCTACGGCCTTTTTATTTTCGGATAACCAAAAGGACTATTCAGTGGATTTTTTGTATGATTTCATAAAGATATTAATCTCCACATGCAGAGATGTATTTCCAATCATAGTACTTCTTGTTGTCTTTCAAGTATTTGTCTTACGCCAACAAATACCTAACCTACGTCGTCTCATAATTGGTGGAATCTATGTAGTACTTGGCCTGGTTCTCTTTCTTACCGGGCTTGAGAAAGCCCTTTTTCCTCTAGGAAAGATCATGGCTCAACAATTATCTGATCCCGCTTTTATCCATGACACCCCCTTTTCAGTCGCTTTGGTTGATTGGAAGGCATACGGCTGGGTATACCTTTTTGCAGCAATGATTGGGTTTGCCACTACAATTGCAGAACCTTCACTTATCGCGGTGGCTTACAAAGCCAACGAGGTCTCAGCTGGAACAATCAGTCAATGGGGATTACGCATAACAGTTGCTATAGGGGTAGCTTTTGGCATAAGCCTGGGAACTTACAGAATTGTTACCGGCACTCCACTTTACATATACATCCTTTCCGGATACATAGTTGTTATCATTCAAACTATTTTTGCACCCAAAAGCATTGTCTCCCTGGCATATGACTCAGGAGGCGTAACAACTTCAACTGTAACCGTACCTCTGGTTACAGCTCTTGGCCTTGGTCTTTCCGCAAGTGTACCCGGAAGAAATCCAGCTCTTGATGGTTTTGGCCTGATTGCCTTTGCCAGCCTTTTCCCTATTATTTCGGTAATGGGATATGCACAACTCAATCAATGGCTCACCAATAAACGCAGTAAAAGAATCATGGAGAAATAAAATGCGCTTTAAACTCATTTTATCATCAGTTAAAACTGATATAACCGATAATGTAGTTACAGCAGCAAAGAAAGCAGGTGCAACCGGGGCAACCATTATCCCATCCAGGGGCACAGGTATACATGAAGCAAAATCATTTTTTGGCCTTTCCCTTGAGGACCAGACAGATATTATTCTGTTTTTAGTAGAAGAACATCTTGTAACAAAAATTCTGGATGAAATTAAGGAAAAGGGAGAGTTTCACAAACCTGGCACAGGAATAGCTTTTGTTGTCCCTGTTGAACAGGTTGTGGGTCTGGAAAGCCAGATAGAAAAATTTAAAGATGAAGTACGGGATAGTTATTTTTGATCTCTCCACATAAAAGCTAATAATTTCTATTAGTTCAGCAAACTGGAGAAATCTTTATGCTAACAAAAATTTATAACTTTTAGGATCTCTCGCTTCGCGCAATTTGATACGTGAGGGTATCTTTTTTTAAAAAAACAAATTTACCAAATTACGTAAATTCAATTCAAAAAGGAAACACCATGACCACTGCAAACACCCCCATTACACGAGCAAAGGAAGTGATGGATAGACAAATAGAATCCATTGACGGTATGGCTACAACCCAGGAGGCAGCAGCTCAAATGCGGGCAGCAAAAGTCTCTTCACTGCTTGTCAAAAAAAGAAATGATGATGATGCATGGGGTATTTTGGTTGTTCAAGATTTTATAAGTGGCGTAATAATACCAGGACGCCAACCTGCACAAGTAAATGTTTACGAAATCATGACAAAACCAGTCATTACAGTTCCAGCAGACATGGATATACGCTATGTGGCACGACTTCTCTACCGAGCAGGTATTCGCAGAGCCCCGGTTGAGGATGGCGGCAAGTTGATAGGAATGATCTCCCTTTCCTCCTTAATCCTTGACAATGAACTGTTTTAATCAAGAACCTAAGATGTTAGACCAAGTGGTAAAAATCGAAAAATTAACTAACGGGGCTAAACAAAAAAAACTCAACTGCTTTTTTACCTAAATCATGGCATGATCATTTTATTATTGAAGCCACAAGCAAAGCATGAAAACAGTTAAATATTTCACATCCAGGGAACCAGAATTCATATTATTTGACCGGTAAAGACACGGTAAATGTCGTCCCTTTTCCGACTTGACTGTCAACGACAATATCTCCGTTATGCTCTTTAATAATATCATAGGATATACTGAGCCCCAAACCTGTTCCTTTTCCCACCTCTTTAGTGGTAAAAAATGGCTCAAATATTTTATTAAGGTGCAGACTGTCAATCCCTTTACCATTATCACTGATAGCAACCATTATTTTTCCAGATTCATACCAACTCCTGATATGTACATCACCTTCTTTTTCTATAGCATGGGCAGCATTGATAAGCAGATTAATAAAAACCTGATTTAACTTCTGAGCATTACACATTACCAACGGTATCTCTCCATAATCCTTATGCAAAGTGACCTTATACTTTAACTCGTTCCAGATAACTTTTATCGTACTCTCAAGACATTCATTGACATCTGCAGCTTTTATTTTTTCTTCATCCAGCCGGGAAAAGCTTTTTAAATTTTTAACAATCTCGGTCACCCTATCAGCGCCTTCAAGAGATTCATGGAGCAAATCGATTATATCCTCCTGAATGAAGTTAATTTTCATTTTTTTGCGCAATACCTGCAACTCTTCCTTTCCAGCATCATCCTGAACCAAATTCATGAATTTTTCCTGAGATTCCATGAACTCATTAATTTTCATCACATATTTTTCCATAGAATTCAGGTTACTGGTGATAAATCCCATGGGATTATTTATCTCGTGAGCAACGCCTGCAGCTAATTGACCAACAGATGCCAATTTTTCCTGCTGATAGAGGAATGCCTGCATGTTCCTTTTTTCCTCTTCATTTTTCTTTTTTTCAGTGATGTCTGTGCCAGAGGAAAGAATTCCACAAATTTCTCCCATATTATCTGTGAGAAGTGAATTATGAAACTCAATCATACGCAATTCTCCAGAACTTGATATCACTGTATTTTCATGAAAATCCAGCAGGTTCATTTCACCTGTCAGTATTGTTTTAAAAACTTCTTTAACTTCCGCATAATTTTCCTGAGGTAGAAAAGTATCAAACCAGTTCTTGCCCAGAACCTCCTGCGGAGACACCTCTAATATCTCACAGCCTTTAGGATTAAGCAGGGTTATATTACCGTGGACATCCAGAGCCAGTAGCATCACTTTGGACAGATCTAAATAATTTTGCGCTCTTTGTTTCTCTTGCTGGAGTTGCTGATTGATTTCCTGCAGCTTAAGAGTCCGATCCTCAACCAATTTTTCCAGGTTATCCTGAATTTTCTGTAACTCTATCTCAGCAACTTTTCTCACTGAAATCTCTTTTTCCAGTTCAAAAGTGCGCTTTTTGACCCTGAAATTCAGAGTGCGATTGAGGACATAAAGTAACATTGTGACTAAAGAGATAACGACAACAGAAATTACCAACCAGACAGGAATTATCTCCTTTTCAAACTCTTTCCCACCCAGCCAGTAAGAGAGACGTTGGTAATAAAAAGAATTTTTATCCTGTTTCCACTTGGAAAGATGAAAATCAATCCGGTCAAGCATATGTTTCCCTTGACCTTTTTTGGTAGCAAAATATACAGAAAAAGGAGAGAATTGAATAGCACTTGCAACCAAATCATATTTTTTGGCATGGCGTAATCCAAAATGCTGTGGGGCTACTCCGGCATCCACTTCCCCATATTTAACTGCATTAAACACCTCATCGTGATTAGAATATTCTCTTATCTCGCAACGCACTCCAAACTTTTCTGCTGTTTTAATAAAGTTATACCCATTGATATCTCGCTTCATGATGCCTACGAGGCGTCCATCTAACTCCAGAAAATTATTGAATTTATTCCCAGGTTGCAAATAGACCTGACCCCAAATGTCAATAACTGATTCCCGGTTATAATCCATGTTTTTTGCCCTTTCTTCAGAAAAGGCAATGGTCGTCATCACATTAATATCCTGCTTCTGCAGCTTATCAAGACATCCTGACCAGTTACACTTTACAAATTCGATTTCCCAATCTTCTATCCTGGCAATTTTATTAATGATATCAGGATAGATCCCCTGAGCTCCTCCTTCCTTATCTTCAAAATTAAGAGGCTCCAAGGGAAACAAAGCAACTTTGACAGGTGATGGAATACTGACCTGTTGCCCATAAATATTTGCGACAGGAAAGACAAAAAGAAAAACCGTAAGTAGATAAAGAAAAAATCTCATTTTTTATACTTTTAACGGTCAGGGGTAAGAGTGTCTGGAGCGCAAAGCAATAAGATTACATTTTCCAAAAGCGGATCAAATTAGATATTCTTTGTAAAAAACAGCCTATTTTGAATAAACAATCCTTATTAAGAATGGTAGGCTAACACTGGAAACATTGTCAAATTTTTTATTCATCAAACATAAATTCCACTGTGAACATTGCACAAAAAATTACCCTACATATCTCTCAGTTACGCCATGAAAATTCCTGTTGTCATACTCGATATCAGCAGTGTCCGATTAGAGAATTGCAGTGGCTATTTTATATCAAATAGCCACTGCATAACCCCAACCATTGTTCCGCTTGCGTGAGATTGTAGGTATACAACGAAAAAGCTTATGCAAGTCCTTAACCGGACACTATTAACTCAACATATGAAATACATAACAATTTATGGTAACTTGGTTTAAAAATCCAATCGAAATCTAATGGCCTGCTAAAAGAGACACCTCAATATGCTGATTAACCTTTCAACTATATTTATTTCTTCCTTTCTCATTGCTTTATCAGGAGCCTTAATGCCAGGTCCTTTTTTGACTATCACAGTCAGTGAAAGTTCAAGAAGAGGAACAATAGCCGGCCCTCTTTTAATCATTGGCCATGGCATCCTTGAATTAACACTCATTATAGCTTTATTATCAGGGATGGCTCCTTTTCTCAAAAGCAATACTGTTTTCGTAACCATCGCCATTGCAGGTGGCTTAATTCTTTTATGGATGGCCATCTCAATGTTTCGCAGCCTGCCTACATTGTCTCTAAACCTGAAAGACAAATCAACAAAACCAAAAAACCTTATCCTGGCCGGAATTATATTCAGCCTGGCAAATCCATACTGGACCATATGGTGGGCTACCATAGGACTAGGTTATATCATGAGTTCCGTAAAGTTAGGAATAGCGGGAATAACAACATTTTTTATTGGCCACATCCTGGCAGACCTAGCTTGGTATTCACTCATATCATTTAGTGTTGCCAGAGGAAAAAAAATAATAAATGATACTATCTACAAAAAACTGATTGGCTGTTGTGCCTGTTTCCTGGTACTGTTTGCTTGTTATTTTTTATACAGTGGAATAGAAAAAATGACCTAGCAAAGGTAACATTGGTCGAAACCATTGCCTTAGATACAATTACATGTGGCTTAACCCTTTCTTGATCTCAGCCACGTGAACAAATAAAAATACCGGATCAATTATAATTGCAAGATATTATTTCAGATAAAAAACTATTTCCTTTGAGACTCAGTGCAAAATCCATAACAATATCAAATAAACACTACAGTCATGCAACAATAACGAGTGAAAAATATTAGAAAAACCTCCTTACTGATAACTGCTTTTTTCTCTTTGTTGTCAGTATGTATTATCTCCTTTTCCTTTTATACCTACAATGAAGCAGTCTCACTTTTTAAACAGCAATACAATAATCAACAAAAATTAATACTCCAGCAAACTGTCCTTAGTGTCCAAAAGATATTTAATTCCCTTGTTCGAGAGGTTGAAATTCTGGCCGAATCTCCCGACATCATTCACCTCGATATAGACAAAAGCAGAAAACAATTAGAAAAAGTTTATTCACATGTGAAAAATTTACATGTGAATGACATCGCTATCCTCAATAAAGACGGCAAAGTTGTCCTGCCGCTCATGGCACCTCACCTCACCGGAACTGACTTCAGTTTTCGCAACTATTTCAAAAGAGCAAAAGATACCGTCCCTAAAAAGCCTATCTATCAATTCATAGACTTCAAAGGTGTTAATAAAGGTTCAAAAGGCATTTTACTTGCTTATCCCCTGCTCAAGGCCAATAACGAATTCAACGGGGTTATACTCATCACTATTAAAATAGCAGAATTTATCTCCCTCATCAGTCCCAAACAAATTGGCACCAGTGATTTCTGGGTAATTGAACAAAATGGTACTATTCTTTTTCACTCCCTGTATAAACCCGGTACTCATGTTGGAAGCTTTTCAAACATTGATGATGCCTTCAAAAAGTTTATTTCAGATATTCTAACAGGAAACAAGTTCCAGACCGAATACCAATTGGACGGGGTCAAAAAACTCGCATCCGCTGTGCCTGTAGTTGTCGCAGATCAGGATTGGTTACTAATACTGGATACACCTGTAAAAGAAGTAAAAAAACTGATTAAAATCTTCAATATCTATTACACTCTGGCTTTTAGCTTTCCAATTATTGCAATCACCATTTGCTCACTGATTATTTACAATTTAATGCGCCTTTCAAACCTTTCGGCTCAACGAGAAATTACCACCCAGAAAAAAAACAAGGAAATTACCAAAAAGCATAATACATTTCTAAACAATGTAATTGAATCCCTACCCCATCCTTTCTATGTCATAGATGCGAGTAATTATTCTATAATTATTGCCAACTCTGCACTTGCCAGAAATAATTCCTGGATAGGAAAGAACTGCTATGAAGTAGCCTACTCAAGAAATAATCCCTGCTCAGGAGTCAATAATCCTTGTCCGGTTCGAGAAGTGAAAAAAACTAAAAAATCCATTGTTATTGAACATCTTCATTACAAACAAGATGGAAGTAAAAAATATGTAGAAGTACATTGTTGCCCTGTTTTTGACAAAGACAATCAAATCACTCAGGTAACCGAATATTTCATCGATATAACCAAAAGGAAACAGATGGAAAAACGTCTCCACGAGATGTCCATCACTGATGATTTAACAAAGGTTTACAATCGCCGCGGTTTCTTGGCTCAAGCAAGAAAAATGCTGAAAATAGCAGAAAGAACTAAAAGCTGTGTCCTGCTTCTCTATGTTGACCTGGATAATTTAAAAATAATCAATGATAGTTTAGGACACGAGCTAGGAGATAAAGCCCTGCTGGAAACCGTTGCCATTTTCCATAAAACCTTTCGTGAATCTGATATCATTGGTCGTCTTGGTGGAGACGAATTTGTCATTTTGATGACTGAAGAAACAGACAGTGAAAGTAAAAGATCTGCACTTAGCAGACTTGATAAAATAATTATAACAACAAACGAACAAAATAATCGCGTTTATGATTTATCAATGAGCGTGGGAACCGCATATTGTAGCTATCAAAACATTTATTCAATAGAGAAAATGTTGTCTCTGGCTGACAAATCAATGTATGAACAAAAAGCATTAAAAAAACAATAAAGTGCGCAGACAACCTATGAGAAAACAAGCTCTGATTCCATTTTTTATCAGTAGCTTAAGATTCTATCCAGTTCTATACAGCATAACCAAATAATTGCTTTCTTTCGTTGCTTGACTTTTACAAGTCGTTCATGTGAGCTAAAAATATCATGAACTTTTGTCTGGAGGGTATCTTGAAAAATTTGGCTTTTAGTTCAAATCTAGGTATGCTCAAAATTTTACCGCAGTCATATAGCTAATATTACTCGGATAAAACCTAGAGCATAAAGCCGTTTTTGGGCAAAAAGACATCTTTTCATGGTACCTTAAAATAAAGTTACAATAATTTGACTAGTCAATTTGGGAGTGACTATGAAATTATCTATCCGCTGGGTACTGATCGTTGGCAGCCTGGTTCTTGTCTGGGGAACCCACCTTATTATCACGCCTTCTTCCTATCTTTCCTCTCAGCGAATAATGTTGAAACATGCCCGTGATATCATGGAGAACATCTCTGACCTAACCATGTCTGAGACTGGGAACTACCTCTTTCTTGCCCAAAGTGCCGCCCACCTTACCAAACGTTTAATGGCAACAGATGTTGTCAGTAGTGACGAGTATAATATCAAAAACCTCGAAAATTATTTCTATGACCAACTAGCTATATACCCACATTTTTCTGGCATATACTGGGGAAATCCTGACGGAAATTTTTTCTATGTCAGCCGTAATTCCCAGAAATCACCTCAGGGTTTCAGGACAAAAATAATCAACAACCAACCCACTCGAAAAACCAGAATCATCTGGAGAAATAAAGACCTCGAAGTAGTGGAGCGTGAATCAGCGACAGAAGACACCTATGATCCACGACAAAGACCCTGGTACATAGATGCGGAGAAAGAAGAACAAATTGTTTGGACAGACCCATATGTCTTTTTCACCTCAAAGAAACCAGGTCTTACAATTGCCGGTCCCACCTACCATCAAGATGGGACTTTAAAAGGTATCGTCGGAGTGGATATTGAACTGGACGAACTATCAAATTTCATCAGTCGTCTACGGGTCGGAAAATCCGGCCAGGCTTTTATGCTAAATAGAAATAATGATATTATTGCCTTTCCAGATCCAAAACAACTGCAATACACAAGCCTTGATAATCCTGATAAAATTCGTTTACCAAAAATCCACGAACTTAAAAATCCTCTCTTTCAAAATGCCTACAATTCCATCCCTTGGCAAAAAGATGCCCAGGGAAATATCAGCCTGAAACAGGCTGAATTTGCAACCTTTTCACATAATGGTCAAAGCTACCTGGCCATGTTTGCACCTTTTATTGAACAAAAATTACCCTGGCTTATTGGAATTGTAGTTCCCGAAGATGATTATCTGGGCGAAATCAAAGAAAACAAAAAGCTCAATACACTTCTGACAGTAGTCATTTCTCTGCTGGCAACTCTTGCTGGCATCCTCCTGGCAAAAAGCATCATCAGGCCCGTTGCTGAGCTGGAACAAGAAGCTCTTGCTATAAAAAACAATAATTTCATGCCAGCACCAAAAATACAATCCATCTATCCAGAGCTTCAAAACAGTGCCGATTCATTTACTGCCATGAAAAAGGCCATTACCAGCTATAAAAAAGAACTTCGGGAAAAGGAAAAAACCTACCGGGTAATAACCAATACAGCCAATGATGCCATTATCATGCTGGATGCAAACGGTAATGTCCTGTTTTGGAATCCTGCAGCAGAAAAAATATTTGGCTATACTGAAAATGAAATAATGGGCAGAGATCTCCATGCTATACTAACACCTTCAACCGAATTGGGACCAATTCCTGACGGTTTTTACCTGTTCCTGCAAGGCGACAAACAACAGTACGCAGGTAAAACAATTGAAGCCACAGTGATCAATAAAAATCAAAAAAAAATCTGTGTGGAACTCTCCCTGGCAAACCTGGAAATTGATAAAAACTGGCACGTCATTGCTGTTATCAGAGACATTTCAGCCAGAAAAAAAACAGAGATGGAAAAAGAAGCAGCGCAAATCAGATTACAACACACCAACAAAATGGAAGCCATCGGAACCCTTGCCGGAGGAATTGCACATGATTTTAACAATATACTTGCTGCAATAATAGGATTTGCCGATTTGGTCAAACATGCCCTGCCAACTGACAGTGAACCACAAAAAGATATCAAGCAAATTATCAAAGCAGGTCACCGGGCCAAAGATCTGGTTCGTCAAATAATGATGTTCAGTCGAAAATCCGAACTTGAACAACAACCACTCCATACCGTTTCTCTGGTCAATGAGGCGATACAAATGTTACGAGCCTCCATCCCCAGTACAATAAAAATTAAAAGCAATATTGCCTTAGATACCTTCCCCATCATTGCTGATCCCACCAAAATCCATCAAGTGATGATGAATTTATGTACCAATGCATACCATGCCACCAGAGAAAACAAAGGCTCTATTTCAATCTCCCTGGAAAACACAGTGTTCTCTGAGAATTTCTCTCAAGCTATCAAAAAGTTACCTTCTGGTAATTATATTATGCTAACTGTATCCGATACTGGACACGGTTTTGACAATACTGTCAAAAACAGAATATTTGAACCTTATTTCACAACAAAAGGGAACGGAGAAGGATCAGGAATGGGTTTAGCCATGGTCCATGGGATCATTGCAGAACTTAAAGGTAGCATCTCAGTTGAAAGTGTCATTGGCAGGGGCACTGAATTCAAAATTTATTTGCCAGCCTGTGAATCTGAAGATATTGCAATTGAACATAATGAGGATATCTCTGACATTTCCGGCAATGAAAAGATATTATTTATTGATGATGAACTACCGCAGGTACAGTTATTTACCAAGGCGCTTGAAAAATTGGGATATCAAGTAACCGGTATGACCAATAGTGTAGAGGCACTTGAACTTTTCAATGACAGAGCTGAAAAATTTGATATCATTATTACTGATTTAAGCATGGCAAACATGACCGGTATTGAACTTGCACAGAAAATACACACAAACCATCCCAGCATACCAATAATAATCGTTACCGGCTTTGCACAGGATTATTCCAGAAAGGAAATTGAACAACTTGGTATTAGTGATTTATTACTTAAACCAATTGAACCCTATAAACTTGCAAAAACAATCAGAACTACTCTTGATACTCAGAAGAAGGAAATAAACATGAATATTGAAAATTAATTTCGATTATTTTTAAGCAACAGGATCAAAATCCGGGAAGCCTGAAATATGAAACGATGCCAATGGGCAGATAACAGCATTATAGAACAACAATACCATGACCAGGAATGGGGATGCCCTGTTCACGACGACCGCCTGCTCTTTGAATTTCTTATTCTTGAAGGCGCTCAAGCCGGACTTAGCTGGTTAACTATCCTTAAAAAAAGAGAAGGGTACAAAAAAGCCTTTGACAACTTCCAGGCAGAAAAAATCAGCCGATATTCCCAGAAAAAAATAGCAGCTCTATTACTAAATCCAGAAATTATCCGCAACAAACTCAAGGTCAATGCTGCAGTGCAGAATGCTCGACTATTTCTAAATATTCAAGATGAATTTGGCTCATTTGATCGTTACATTTGGCAATTTGTCAATGGTCAGACAATCCAAAATTCATGGCATGATTCCTCAACAATTCCCACCCGGACAAAAGAGTCTGATACGATGGCCAAGGACCTGAAAAAAAAAGGCTTTAAATTTATTGGCACCACTATCTGCTATGCTTTTATGCAGGCAGTTGGAATGGTTAATGACCATACTATCGATTGTTTCAGGTATAACGAACTCAACACCGACCTGACAAAATGACGAAAAACCTGGATATTTGAGATCATACACAATCTCAACTCTCATTTAATCTTCTCTATTAACCAATCCAGGCAATATCTCTTAAACTTCCCCTTGACGTGCTGACATTTTCATATCATCTTATTCTTTTATGGTACTTATATTATAATCTTCGTCAATTATTCAAAAACCGGTTCGTTTCATGATTTGATTTTTGCAGAAATCAAAAAATGGTCCTGCAAAAAAATAATTTAATTATTATTACCACTGAATAATACAGAAGTATCAACTATGTCCTGATCAATGAAATACTCACGAGCAGCAGACATCGGTTCTGGCCTTTTATTATGGGGATTTATCCTCTATGGCCTCTACCTGATAAGCTTATCCAACTACTTGCTTTTTCACTCACTTGCCGAGTTATTCAGCATAGTTGTTGCTTGTTCTGTGTTCCTGATGGCATGGAATTCCAGACAGTATTTCGCAAACGATTACCTTATCTTTGTCAGCATCGCTTCATTATTTGTTGCTGGCTTTGATACATTACATATGTTCGCCTACAAAGGCATGGGAGTCTACCAGGTAAAAGATGCCAACCTGCCAACACAATTATGGATAGCCGCACGTTACCTGCAAAGCCTGTCCTTTTACGCCGCACCTTTGTTTTTTCGCAAAACCCATAATCACAAATCTATTTTTATCGGTTTTTCTCTGATCTCTGCCTTGCTGCTTGCTTCCTTGTTTTACTGGAATAACTTTCCCGACTGCTATATTGAAGGAGTGGGGCTCACGCGATTCAAAATATTAAGCGAGTACATTATCTCCCTATTTCTTTTAGGCTCCATAGTATTGCTGTATTACCATCGCCAGAGATTTGAGCCGATTATTTTCAGATACTTTATTTTATCCATATTTGCCCTTATCTGCGCTGAAATTTCTTTTACTTTGTATATTAACATTTTCAGCTTCACCATATTTATTGGTCACATATTCAAAACCATCTCTTTTATTTTTCTTTATCAGGCTATCATTGTTGGTGGACTCAAGCAACCATACAACCTTCTCTTTAGAGATCAGAAAATCAGTGAGATAAAATTAAAAAAAGCATATGGCGATTTGGAATTAAGAGTCCAGTTGCGTACAGCGGAGCTGGCAGAAGCCAATCAAAATTTAACACAGGCATATAACGAGACTATTGAAGGCTGGTCACTTGCCCTTGAATTACGTGACAAAGAAACAGTTGGACATACCAACAGGGTTACCCAAATGAGCCTTCTTCTTGGTCAAAAAATGGGCATGACAGAGAAAGAGCTGTTACAGCTTCGCAGGGGATCCCTATTACACGATATTGGAAAAATGGGCATCCCAGACGCCATACTCCTTAAGCCAGGCCATCTGACGGAAAGTGAACTGAAAATCATGCAGAGACATCCAGAATACGCCTACGATATGCTGTCACCAATCATTTACCTCAGACCAGCATTGGTAATACCCTATTGTCATCATGAAAAATGGGACGGCACTGGTTACCCAAATGGCCTGAAAGGAAAAAGCATCCCCCTGGCAGCACGACTTTTTGCCGTGGTTGATGTTTGGGATGCCTTGCGTTCTAATCGCCCCTACAACAAACCATGGAATGATGATGCTGTATACAAACACCTTCAAGCTCTTTCTGGAACTCACTTTGACCCTGAAATAGTAGAAGAATTTTTAACATTAATAAACGAAGCTAACCTCTAAAATTATAGGCTATCATTATTTTCACCCACACAATTACCTTTATTGATTCGCCGAGATATTATCAGGTTACAACTACTGGTAAAATGAGCTGTCAGGCTTTTATCCAGATGGGCCGGAACCTTCTTGAACACAAAAACTGGTTACCTGGCACGCCAGTATTATTTGATCATAGCAAACTGGATTTCACACAAGTCTCCAAAACTGATCTCCAGATCATAAGATTGTTTCACCAGAAAAATGATACAAAAATAGGAAATGGGAAATCAGCAATTGTTGTTGGAGAAAACCGAGCCCAATTATGGTATCAATTATGGGATGAGGGAGACAAAATATCAGCCTTGAATTTTGTGAAAATTTTCGAAAAAATAAACCTAGCACATGACTGGATTATGAAATGTAACAAAGTCTAAAAATACTCGGACAAAAAAGTAAAGCCCGACTGTTTGCAATTAAAAAATTATGAGACGTACTTCATGAAAAAACAATTGAAAAATTCAACCTTGGTTTACTCAACAGAGTATGGAAAGATATGTCCTGATTGTGGAAAACCTATAAAAAAATGTCTCTGCTCTCAACATAAAAATACTGCTCAAATAAAAAATGATGGCATTGTCAGATTATCCAGAGAAACAAAGGGACGAAAAGGAAAAGGGGTAACCTTGATCAGCGGAATCCCCCTGGATACTAAAGAATTAAAAAATATCGCAAAATCGCTCAAAAAGAAATGTGGTTGTGGTGGCAGTTTGAAAAATGGAATCATTGAAATCCAGGGTGATCACAGAGACACACTTGAAAAAGAACTTGCCAGTCTGGGATATAAGATAAAACGTGCTGGCGCCTGATCAACTCCAGCAAGAACAGCTCATTTCTGAACAGCCCACATAAAACAAATGCAAAACAACCATCCTCACAACAACAACTCAACAGTATGAATTTTATTCACAGCATAGTTCTTCCCGGTCGCACAATAAATACGGTCATATCTCAATCAGGAAAACAACTTATCCCTCCTGAAGATTGGTCTTTTCTTCCAGCTGGTGATGCAGCAATTACCAGAAAAGTTAAGTCCAAGGGAGAAACCTGGATTGTGCAAGTTCGCAAAGGCCGAAGGCTTATTTCTCAAGGTCTCTGGGCCAACAAAACACATATCATGGAAGCTCAAAAAGAAGTAGAAGCAAAAAGAGCCACTCCTGAGTATGCCAAAAGAAAAGCATATGATTCTAAAAGACGTGAGGACAAACAAAACGAGTATGTTGCTGAGTTTTTCAATCAAGTTATTAATTTTCTTAAATTCCACCCACAATATAAACAGCAGGCACAACTACTTGCTAAACAGATCACCTCCCATGCTACTCCCATAGGAAGCGGCACAGTTGCAAGAACCAAGCAAATCCCCCTCAATAAACGTGCAGAGGCCGCCACTATAGCCTGGATGCGCCACCAGACAACAGCTTATGATTCAATGAATATAGAACGAATAAAAGGAAGAAGAAGAGAAATACGCAGACAACTCGCTGAAAAATCTGTCCAGATTCTCCAGGTTTACCGACAAGGACACGATATCCCCAGCAATTGTCCATTAAATAAAACCTTGAGCTGAGACCTACATGTTTTTTACTGATGGAATAATTTTCTTCCATACTTGCTTTTTTCTGGCCTCTACTGCCAATAATTGAACAAAATCCCGTTCAGGATTCTGCTTCATCTTATTGCCGGCAACATAAAGTTGCTCTACTTTAAAAGGACCAGAACCCATAGCTTTATAGGCAACATTATCAGGACTAATTGTAACTCTCCCCATCGATTTACTTGTTGGCCAATCCACGTCATGATAGACAACATAGGCCAGCTCTGAACATACTATTTTCCGATCTGTTTCTACGTCAAAATTAAAATCATATTTCTTACCAACTTGCTGTAATGCTCTTATAAGATATTCCTCTTTCAGCTTGGTTGTCAATTTCTGATGCCTGAGAACAGCCAGATCATCAATATTGAGAAAATGATTCAAGCTGTTTATCATCACTCCTGGCCGAAGGGCTTCAACAATCTTCTCACCATTTTTAATTGCAGTAAGGTAGCGTTTCACTATGGGTTCATCTATAATATTCAACCCTTCCCTTTCCCAATCCTCAGGACCTCCCAGCCATATTGCTACATGACCGAAATATCCAGGAATCATCTTGTCCGTCAACCTAAAAGGTGTCTTCTCCAGCAAAATGTCTAATGGTTTCAATAATGATTCAAGTATTTTTTTCTCCGCATCAGGCAAACGCAGCATTTTACCTTTTCTGGTCTGAACCAATCCCACAGTATTACCTAGAAGACCAGACATGATATTCAAAGATTGGCTGGAAAAAAAATTAATATTATCAATAACACCTCTATTGATGGCTTTACCAAGCCTCCCTGAATCCTTAACAATATTATTTTCACGAAGCTCATTATACGAGAAACTACCAGTAATCAACAAATCAAGATATCCAGACTGCTCATCGGGAATGGGGTGCACCATTTTCAAATTCTTTTCTTTTTCAAGAAGAACCAGTGCCTGTTGCACCATAAAGCGATACGCTGGATTGTAATAACTAGCAGTGACCGATTGAAGCATCATAGGCACTCTGGAATTATCAAAATTCACCAACTTTCTAGCTTTAAAATTCTGTTGATAAGGATAAATAGCAAGTAGATAATTATCATAGAGTACTAAAGCTGCTGCCACTGATAGTTTGATTCTTTTTAAAATCAATGCACCACTACTGTCATAGGGATCAAGATACAAAATAGAGTTTTTCTCATACTTCTGATCACCAATCAATCGAACAGATTGTTCTTGGCAAGTCCCTTTTCCGGGAACCAGGTGTATGTCCTGGTTATCAACTAAATAATGTTTATTCTGTTGAGCAAGGCTTAGAATTTTCTCCCGTAAACCAATATAATCAAGTGCACCTTGATGGATATCTTGAATTTCACTATGCGTCAGGGGTTGCTGATATTTTTCCCTCTTTTCGATATCACTAAACAAGGTGACAGACATCAAACGCCAAGCCAAGGCTTCCTCAATTAACTCCTGCAAGAAAAAAACATCTCTTTGTAATCGCTCTTTTTCCTCGTCAGGAGAGGATTGTTCAGCAAAAACAAAACCACAAGCAATACTCAAAAAACAAAAAAGACCAATTATAAATATTTGAACTATTGTTCCACCTAGCTTGAATTGCATTCTCATAATATTCCTTTTAAATCCCCTTGTCCTTTTGCTAAATATTTTGCTCTCATATGTTGACAAAAACAGCGTTATTCGAATAAAATCTTCTTTCTAAGATAAACACTTCAACCATTTAAATACCAGGTGTTTTCATACGTTACGTATGCCAGTGATTAAGGGTATCTTGTAATGCATCCACCAGACTAGTTGCATAAAATGCTATACATGGATTCTGGAAAATTCCACCTTTTTTTTAATTAACCTGATGTGTGATCCGCTCATGTACATATCTGCCCCAAGAACCTTATGGCCTACCCGGAAATTACAGC
>PJEL010000095.1_pt1 | contig 97270 bp, 84 predicted proteins | sample 1853271 | NCBI WGS metagenome assembly PJEL01 (sample SAMN08108733, study PRJNA415343) | Invertebrate metagenome, whole genome shotgun sequencing project. | host: Globobulimina | place: Sweden: Gullmar Fjord | collected 2015-08
TCTTTGGTCCAGAACCTGAATTCTTCATCTTTGATGACGTTAAATTCGGCGCTGACATGTCAGGTTGTTTCTACAAGTTAAACTCTGAAGAAGGCGCTTGGAACTCTGCTGCTACTATCGAAGGCGGCAACATGGGTCACCGTCCACGCGTTAAAGGCGGTTACTTCCCAGTACCACCAGTAGATAGCTCTCACGACATGCGTGCTGCTATGTGTAACACAATGATGGCAATCGGCCTTGACGTTGAAGTGCATCACCACGAAGTAGCGACAGCTAACCAAAACGAAATCGGTGTTAAATTTAACACCCTAGTTAAGAAAGCCGATGAAGTTCAAATGATGAAATACGTTGTTCACAACGTAGCTCACGCATACGGCAAAACAGCTACTTTCATGCCTAAGCCAGTTGTTGGTGATAACGGTTCTGGTATGCACGTTCACCAGTCTTTCTGGAAAGACGGCGAAAACATGTTTGCTGGCGACAGCTATGCTGGTCTATCTGAAACTGCTCTTTACTACATTGGCGGTATCATCAAGCACGCTAAAGCGTTGAATGCGTTCACTAACCCTTCAACTAACTCTTACAAGCGTTTGATTCCTGGTTTTGAAGCTCCTGTAATGCTTGCGTACTCTGCACGTAACCGTTCTGCTTCTATCCGTATCCCTTACGTTGCGTCTCCAAAAGGCAAGCGTATTGAAGCTCGTTTCCCTGATCCAATGGCTAACCCATACCTAGCATTCTCTGCTATGTTGATGGCGGGTATCGATGGTATCAAAAACAAGATTCACCCTGGCGATGCTGCGGATAAAGATTTGTATGACTTGCCTGCTGAAGAAGCGGCTGCAATTCCACAAGTTGCTGGCAGCTTGCGTGAAGCGATCGATCACTTGAAAGAAGACATGAGCTTCTTAACTGAAGGTGGTGTTTTCACTGAAGACATGATCGGCGCTTACATCGACCTAGCGATGGAAGACGTTTACCGTGTTGAACAAACTACTCACCCAGTAGAATTCGACATGTACTACTCTCTATAAGTTTTTGGCTTTTTTAGCCTAGACTGTAGTAGTAAGAAAAACCGTTACTTGGCAACAAGTAGCGGTTTTTTTATGCCCTGCATCTCAGTTGCCTTGTCGTCCCTCTATCTTGCGGTTTAGTGCGCCTGCATTTTGCTTTACACTCTAGGTAATAGAGACAGATGCTTGCTACTCTTAATGTAGTATTAAAAATAGCCAATAGGACATGATGATTGAAAACGCCAAACTGGGATAGCACTGAATTACAGCATGCGCTAAAGCCTCTTGACTGGCAAAACCTGCCAGAATTATCCCCAGCCCAGCAGCGCTATCTACATTATTACAAAATAGATTTTTCTGAAAATCATGACAATATTAGTCATCACCTTGGCAGTTTGTCTGTTGGTGGCTATCAATTAGCGACGCATGTTTATTTGCAAGACAATGCTACGGGCACCGCGCTATTAGTGCATGGCTATTATGATCATGTGGGTATTTATGGTGGTTTAATTGAATTTTGCTTAGAGCAAGGGCTCAATGTGGTTGCTTATGATCTGCCAGGGCACGGTTTATCGACAGGAGACCGCGCATCGATTAGCAGCTTTCGTGAATATGACGAAATATTTTCTTTGATGGTCGAGCAGTGCCAGCAAAATTTATTAGCAGACGCTAATAACTTTTATGTGTTTGGCCAGAGCACCGGTGGCGCGATTATTATCAATTATTTGTTAACCCGAAATATTAGCCAAAGTGATTCACCCTTTGCCGGAATATCGTTATTTTCACCCTTGGTTCGCCCTTGTGGCTGGAGTAGTGCAAAATTATTGCATACGATATTGCGCCCCTTTATTAAACAACTGAAAAGAAACTTCACCTCCAATTCCGGCAATATAGAGTTTTTACGCTTCATTGCCGAGAACGATCCCTTGCAGCCACTTGCCTTGTCAGTAACGTGGGTTGGCGCACTAAAACGATGGATTCGAATGATCGAATTGAGCGCACCTTCCGACGTTGTGATTAATATCGTGCAAGGGGATAAAGACGAAACCGTCGAATGGCGTCATAATATGCCTCTCTTATTGCAGAAATTTCCTCAGCGAGCGCTATTATTAATTAAAGATGGGCGGCATCAGCTCGTCAACGAAGCCCTTGATAAAAGGACTGAAGCCTTTGAATGGCTAAAAACACAATTAAAATGGACCATTTAACCAATGGACTGTTTAACCAACGGATAATGTATTACATGGATAGTATGTCTAGCCCTATGAGCGCTTTGCAGAAATTGCTTCTTTTTCCTGTGATTTTAATCAGCATTTTTCTATCAGGCTGTGCGACTTACGGACAAGGTATTGATGGCGCCCTTAATGCGGCCAAATCAGGAGACTATGATGTTGCCGAAAAAAAGCTCCAATCATCGCTGAATCCAGTGGGCGCTGACCGTTTATTGTTTCATATGGAGCTTGCGGTTTTAAAGCATTTACAGGGTCAATATCTCGAGAGTAATCAACTATTAGAAAAAGCGGATGTTATTGCTGAGCGTTTGGAAACCACCAGTATCAGCAATACCATGGCGGCCTTCATGACAAACCCAAGGCAGGGGGATTATGCTGGTGCCGATTTCGAAAAAGTCTTCATCAATTATTATAAAGCGCTGAACTACATTGCCCTAAGTCATTCAGCAGCGACGCGTAACGATTACCTAGATGCTATTGAAAATGCGCGAATAGAGTCTCGTAAACTCGGTATTCGACTGAACGCTTTAAATTCTGATAAAGGCAACTATACCGATTTAAAAGATGATACGCGGGTATTATCCACACTATTAGATATCTTTTATAAGCTTCGTCGCGATCTGATTGACTCAAGACAATTAGAATATCGAGACGATGCAATGGCCCATTATTTAACGGGCATCACTTACGAAATGAATAAAGAATACGATGATGCTCGCATCAGCTATCAAAAAGCCGCGACTTCTTATGAAGATGGTTTTGCTAAGCAATTTAAGCTGGGTGATAGCATGACCAAACAAGCATGGTTTGATGTTGTAAGAATGATGCGGCTATCGGGTGATTACGAAAATGAATGGCCACGCTTAGCAAAAAAGAAACTGTCTCAAAAAGAAATCGACCAACTGTCCAATTACGATGGCAAATCACAGGTCATTATTGTTGAGCATGTGGGTGTCGTGCCTCATCGCAAAGAAATGAACATTGAGCTACGTGCCAACCCTTATACTAAATCATTAGAGCTGCGTCCTTATGTTATAGGCACAAATCAACCCTTAGATGTACTTGCTTGGTTCTACTTGGTTTATGCCGATAAAAGCTTGTTAGATATGGCCATTAACTATTACGATGCATCTTTTCATGGCTTTAACCTCAATGGCTTTAAAAAAACAATTTACCTTGGTCCCGCTTGGCAAAACATAACGGACATGGGATTGCTGAATGCGATTGGGCCTGGGTTAAGAATTACCGTGCCTTATTATGAATCACCTAGAAACAAGCCAGGTGATTCATTTGTGGTGGTTGATGGTAAAAATTATGCTTTGAAACCCGCCTCAAATCCTGCAATTATGGGCATCAATGAACAAATATTAGAAGCCAGTAGCGACATAGAGTTGGCCTTAGCCCGAGGTTCATTTAAAGCCTTAACCGCACAGAAAACTGCGGAAATGGCGGGTGGTGATTTTGCCAGTTTATTAGCCGGTGTTGGCCGTCTTGCGAGCCAGCTAACCGATGCGGCGGAAACAAGAAACTGGCTAATGTTACCGTTTGAAATTCGGGTGACGCGGATTCCGCTGGATGCAGGTAACCACGAAGTGGCTATTAACTCAGTGGTTCATAAGGGTAAACCTGCAATTAAGCAGAATCGACAAATTGTTTTGCAAGAAAATGAAATTCAAGTCGTGCAGGTACGCTCAATGCCTAATTTAAAAGCGAAAGATGCGCTGACTACGAATAAGACGGATACTGAATTAACCCCTGTTGCGCTTACCGCGCAATAAACACAAATTAACCTCAATATTCCCACAAGGAAATGAACATGACTTTGATTAAACAGGCCAAAATATTAATGATCGCAGCGATTGCTGTTACGGTTGTTGGTTGCTCAACCCGAGTGACTCGTGTTGATACGAATGAAGAGATTGCGCTATCTGATCGCTGGAATGCTAAAGATTCTCAGTTGGTTGCTGAAGAAATGATTACCGATATGTTGTCATTTCCTTGGGCGCGTGATTTTGAGTTAAGTAATAATACCCGCCCAACGATTATTATTCAGCGCATCTCAAATAAGTCTCATGAGCACATAGCGATTGATACTTTCGTGAATGATATCAAGCGTTCGGTTATTCGTTCTGGCCGAGCTGATTTTGTTGCGGGTGGAGAAGAGCGTCAATCAATTCGTGATGAGCGTCAAGATCAAGAATTAAATGCGGCTAAAGCGAAAGAGCAAGGCAGAGAGCAGGCCGCAGATTTTGCTATTTCAGGCAGTATTAATTCCATCGTTGACCAAGTTGGTGATGATCGAGTTACTTTCTACCAAGTGGATATGAAATTAATTGATATGGCCAATAACCGTGAAGTATGGAACGGTCAGAAGAAAATTAAAAAACTCCAAGAGAAAGGCGGCTTTGGTTTTTAAATGAATAACATCGTTCATCACCTCAGCATTGCACTGCTGATATTCGGGCTTGTGGCTTGCCAAACAAGCCCCAAAAAATCTTCTTCCGATTTAAGAGCGGTTTTTGATGCCCCCGAGTGGGTTACCAATACACCAGAGCAAAAAGGAATGGCTTTTGGTTCGGGTTCGGCAGATGTGTGGGGTGATAAAAACGATGCTGTGCGTCGAGCAGGAGAAGCAGCGCGAGCGAACTTGGTCAGTCAGCTTAGGGTGACTATCAGCAGTGATTCCTCGGCAAACATTGAAGAGCGCAAAGCGACGGGGCGAGAAACTGAATTGGTGCAAACCATGCGTAATACTATTCGCAGCAGTGTGCCATCAGTAGAATTGGATGAAGTTGCCATTGTCGATTCTTATGCTGATGATAAATTCGCTTACGCATTAGCCAAACTTGATCGTCAACAAGCGGCGGCGCGAATACAGGGTCAGATGACTTCATTAGAAGATGACATTGTGACCATTTATGATCGTCCTCGAGCAGGAAGCACGCTCGAGAAAATTCGAGTATTACTACCGGCTCTGCAGCTGTTTGCAGAACGTGAGCGTTTGGCAGATCAATATGCATTGGTGAGTATGCAGCGTAAAAAGCCAGCATTAAACGAAGAGTTGAGCGTGATACAGCGTCAAATTTATCGTTTGTTTAATGAGCTTAAGGTTCGTATTTCGATGACGGACAGTGGCGCACAAACCATTGCAGCCGGAGTGATAGAAGCATTAACCGATCAAGGCATGCGCATAAGTAACCAAGGTCAGTTTGATTTAATGATTGAGGTGTCGGCAGTACTAAAACCGGTTGAAAAGAACGGTTTGCATTATGTCTTTGCCGACAGTCGTATCACCATTAAAGATAAACAGTCACGAGTACTCAGCACATTCAGCCGTCAGGCCAAAGGGGCTTCCGGCTATGCCGAGTTGGCTCGAAGCAAAGCGGAAAAGAGTGTCGCTAATATGCTGGCCATAGAATTGGCCAATGCCTTAGTGGATCGAATTAATTAAATATCACGAATGCTGCGCTTAATAATGCCACCGATAAGGTGGCTTTTTTTTGCCCATGATTTATCGGCCAATTACGCTAAATCGATTTATTTAGAAGCAAATAACAAACCGCTTCCCAAAATGTAACGCTGGCAATTGATATGAATCCAGTTTAATTGACAAATGTGACCTTGTCCGCTTTTTAGACTTGTAAATACCTGATTTCAATAGATAATAACTATGTAGGAATAAAGCATTAAGTAATGTTGAAAAACGCTGCTTATTGACTAGAAACCACTAAAACATAAATTGGCGATTACTCTCGTTCATCGAATTGAGAAGGGTCTGTCATATTAATAATAAAGTTTTAACTTTGTAGCTAAACAAGCTGCTTTTAGACAATTGTCTACTGGGGAAGAGAAATGAATACTAAACCTGATGTCTTGGTTTTATTGGCGAGCGTGGTTGCTTTAGGTGCACTATTAACGGGCTTTATGGCTCCTGATGAAGCGCAAGCAATGACGATTATCAGTGAGAATCTGATTCGTTAACAGACAATGATTTCTGTCAACGCAATGTCCCAACGTTCTGTAGGGAGATGCTCTACTCGTTGACATCTGTGTGCTAGGCCAAATAGCTTTGGCTTAGCGCTTGAATAGCGGCAAAATTCAAAACTGCGATCATAAAATCCTCCCCCCATTCCTAAGCGGTTTCCCTCATCATCAAAAGCGACCAGTGGTAAACCAACGGCGTGTAAAAACCGAGCAGAAATACGTTTATTAAATTTAGGATCGGGCTCAGCAATGCCAAAACGGTTCTTACGCATCATGCTGTCGGCTTTATATTCAACAAACCATAAAAACCCTTTTCGAATAGGGTCGAGCACCGGTAAATAAACCCTTTGCCCATTTTTCCAAGCCTGTTCAATCACCCGCTGAGTATTAACTTCACCATCATTGGGTAAATAGAGCGCGATGTGTTTTGCATATTTAAAGTGGGGGTTTTGACTCAATTGCTGTTTAAGCCTGATAGCGGCTTGTTTTTGCTCAAGAATAGAAAGATTTCGACGAGTATTGCGGATGCGCATACGCAGCTGACGCTTTTGCTGCAACATCGATTGCTGGGTATCGGCAGAAGTAATAATTGGAGCTCCCCATTGTGCCGCTGTCAAGAATAAAGGCCTTGAACCCAAGGTTCAAGGGTGGGGGGCTAGGCACTATATTAGGTTTTCCGTCGAGCGGACATACGCACAATAATACGATAACCCTCCAGGGTTATAAGCATCGGCTCGAGGTCTTTATAGACTGGCTAACACCCCAGGGAGCGATACGAGTATAACAATTTTCAAACTGAAAGAATGTTAAATTTTATCTTTTCTTTTATTTTTTCTTAGTGACTGCCCATGGGCAATTGATCACTTCAGGCTAAAGTTCAAGTTGCGGGTTGTGCGCCAAGGCTTCATCCAAGCGCTCATCAATCCGTTCAAGCTCAAGGCTTAACTGAGTTTGTTGGTTTTGCAGCTGTTGTAGCTGGTGAGCAATATTTAAGGCCGCAATGACCGCAATACGATCAGTACCAAGCACCTGGCCAGAACCATGGCTAGCGGCACGAATTTCGCGCATTTTATCGTCTAAAAATTGCGCCGCCGAGGTCAGTTCGTGTTGGCTATTGGCTGGGCAATTAATGCGAAAATCACGATCTAAAATTGAGACTGTCAGGGTATTATTTGAATTAGCCACTGTTACGCTCCAATAGCTGTAAACGTTCAATCATTTCATTGACTTTGCGACGAGCAATATCATTTTGCTGCATAAGTTTGCCACGCTCTGCCTGCCAACGAGCTTCAGAGATTTTCATGGCGGTCATTTGCTGGTGCATTTCAGCATTGGCTGAGATCAGCTTATCAATTTTTAGCTGCAAGCTAGTTAAGTCGAGTTCTTTCATCTACCGATATCTTTAGTTTTTATCTATCTATATGAGAGGCATGGAATTGGATCAATCTCAGGGATTTATGCAACCCTCATTCATGCTAAACTCTGCACAATACTTTTATCAGTAAATAAGATACCTCATGCAGAAGAATATATCGATTCCATTTCATCAATTTGCCAACGCAATGGTCACTATCGGCGCTTTAGGCTCCCCTTCCGGTTTACATGGCTGGTTAACTGGCTATTTATGCACCGGCGCACGCCTGACCGATCAGCAATGGCAGACGGAAGCTGAAAACTATTTGGAAACTCCAGAGTCTTTGCCGAAGCCGGTTCAAAGCCTGATGACCGTGTTTTACGGCTGGGTTTTACAAGGTCTAGAAAATGAAAACATGAGCTTCACTCTGTTTTTACCAGAAAGTGATGATTGCGAATTGAGCCAGCAAGTTGATGCGATGGCGCAATGGAGCAAAGGCTTTCTCGATGGCTTTGGTGCTGCGGGTAAATTCAGTGGCAAGCTGGACGATGAAACCAAAGAAGTACTACAGCACTTCGATGCCTTCAGTCAGGTAGAGCTAACGGCTGATGATAGCCCAGAAGATAGCGAAGATTTATTGCATGAACTGGTTGAGCATGCCCGTGTCGCGGCGTTAACCGTTTTCTTGGCCTGTAATGAGCCAGAGGCTGTAGAGCCGAAAATCATTGATGAAAACAATAACTCAAATCAACTGCACTAATATCTAAAACACAGATAATAGAAACCCGCAGTAACAGCATGTAGCTATAAGAGCCGTAAGGAAATTTGATGAAACTTGGGCAAGCAGAATACCGTCAGCGTCGCGCGCAACTCATGGCGCAAATGGAAGCCAATAGTATTGCTATTGTGCCAACCGCGGTTGAGACCGTGCGTAACCGCGATGTTGAGCATCCATTTCGCCAAGATAGTGATTTTTATTACCTATCTGGTTTTGCCGAAGCGAATGCTTGTTTAGTCTTAATCCCTGGTCGTGAGGAAGGGGAATACATCTTATTTTGTGAAGACAAAGATCCAGACATGGAAATTTGGACAGGCCGACGTGCGGGTCCTGAAGGCGCCGCAAAAGATTTCTTCGTCGATGAAGCTTATCCTATTGAGGCGATCGACTCTGTCTTGCCAACCTTAATTGAAGGCAAAGCGCGCATCTATACCGAAATGGGTGCGAACAGTCAGTTTGATACTCAGTTAACCCACTGGGTTAATCAAGTGAAAGCCATGGTACGCAAAGGCGCGCAAGTGCCTCATGAGTATTCAGCACTTGATCACTTGTTGCATGAAATGCGCTTAATCAAATCTTCTGCCGAAATTGAGATGATGCAGAAAGCGGCCGATATTTCTGCTGCGGCTCATTGTCGTGCAATGAAAGCCGCCAAGCCAGGTTGTTTTGAATATCAACTAGAAGCTGAATTGCTGCATGAGTTTACTCGTGAAGGCAGTCGCTGGCCTGCGTATCCATCCATTGTCGGGGGGGGTGAAAATGCCTGTATTTTGCATTACACCAATAACGATATGCCCATTGCAGACGGTGGTCTGATTCTGATTGATGCGGGCTGTGAGCTGGATTATTACGCCGCGGATATCACTCGTACTTTCCCTGTGAATGGCAAATTCAGTCCAGAGCAAAAAGCCTTATATGAGCTGGTATTAAAAGCTCAACTGGCGGCCATCGAGCAGGTTAAACCTGGTAATAGTTGGAATGCGGCGCACGAAGTAGCGGTTGAAGTTTTGGTCACGGGTTTGCTGGAACTCGGTTTATTAACCGGTGATATTGAACAATTAATAGAAGACGAAAGTTATAAAGTTTTTTACATGCACCGTACCGGCCATTGGTTAGGTATGGATGTGCATGACGTCGGTGAATACCGCATCAATAAAGAATGGCGTCCGCTAAAAGAAGGTATGGTATTGACCATTGAGCCTGGCTTATATATCGCTCCTGATTGCAAAGACGTTGATCCACGCTGGCGTGGCATTGGTATTCGTATTGAAGATGATGTGGTTGTCACGGCTGATGGCCACCATATACTGAGCCATAAAGTACCTAAGACAGTGGCTGAAATTGAAGCATTAATGGCAAGCTAACATGACGAATTCTGCGGAAAAATCGACGTATTTTGATTTAGTGATTATCGGTGCAGGGATGGCAGGACTCAGTCTTGTTCACTTGCTGCGACCGAGCATTGAGCAAGGTTTAAAAGTCGCGCTGATTGAGCGCTTCGAACTGCCTGCTTTAACTGATCAAGCAGCAGAGCAATCAGCAAATGTGAGCACGCCGCCGAGTTTTGATGGCCGTGCTACGGCGCTTTCATTTGGTACTCAGCAGATTTTTCAGCAGTTAGGTATTTGGCCTGCATTGGCTTCTGCTGCGTGCGCCATTAAAAACATTCAAGTATCCGATCAAGGCCGTTTTGGTCAAACTCATATTAAGCACAGCGATGCCAATGTTGATGCGCTGGGTTACATCATTCGCAACCGAGCTTTAGGGCAAGGTTTGATGACCGATTTGCCTGATGGTATAGAAATACTCGCTCCTGAATCCGTCGAAACCCTTTCTATGGGGCAATTCGCTAATAGCCAATCTGGTGCGACATTGACCTTGGCTAGTGGTGCTCTGTTATCCGCACAGCTGGTGGTAATGGCCGATGGTGGTCGTTCTGAACTCGCGAAGCAGCTCGGTATTCAGCAACAAAAACAAAGCTACCATACCCATGCTTTGGTGACTTCGGTGCGCATTGATCGTAGCCATGAGCATTGGGCTTATGAGCGTTTCACCGAAGCTGGGCCGATTGCGTTATTGCCTTTGGCCGATAATGAATTTGCCGTTGTGTGGACGCTAAGTGACGATGTCATTGCGGACTATTTAGCGGCCGATGAAAACGTACTCATCGAGCGTTTACAGCAGGCCTTTGGTTATCGAGCAGGGCGTATTATCGCTATGGGCGAACGCGCCAGCTATCCATTAGCCTTGGTAAAAGCGCAAGAACAAGTACGTCCTCATTTGGTATTACTGGGTAATTCCGCTCATAGTCTGCATCCTGTTGCAGGACAAGGGTTTAACCTAGCATTACGCGATGCAGCAGCACTGGCCGAAAATATTAACCAAGCGTTTGTGGATGCACATTCAATTGGCCAATGGTCGGTGGTGCAGAACTATTATCAGCAGCAAAAAATTGATCAGCGTAATACGGTTTTGGGCAGCGATCTTTTGCCCCGTTTATTCAGCCAGAAAAACAAAGCATTGCGTTGCAGTCGTGACATAGGATTAATTGGCTTAGCCTTATCGCCAACGGCGCGAAAATTGTTTGGCCGTCAGGCTATGGGTTTAGGCCAGCCGGCGGCGAAAGTGGCACAGCACAAACCGTCGCTTCAGAAGTTCGGAGAAGTATTATGAATGAGCAAATAGAGCGTGACCAAGCAGAAAGCTATCAGATCATTATTGTCGGTGGTGGCATGGTCGGTTCGGCTTTGGCGGCATCGTTAGCGAATACTGATATTTCCATCGCGCTGATTGAGCCCAACTCAGCACAGCAACCGCCAGAGCCAAAGCTCTCTTCTGAAAAGCTCTTATCTGAAAAGATATCGTGTGCAGAATATGATACTCGCGTCAGTGCCATTACCGCACAAAGTGAAGCCTTGTTAACCAAGTTAGGCATTTGGCAAGCAATCTCAGAGCAGCGCAAATCCCCTTACCAAGGGATGACAGTTTGGGATGCTGAAGGTACCGGAGAAGTGAATTTTAACGCCAATGAACTACACGTTCCTTGCTTAGGCACCATTGTTGAAAATCGTGAGATTGTTTGGGCATTACAAAATGCCGTTGAGCAAGCGCATAACATTACGGTGATTCGTGATTGCGTTTCACATATTGATAATCAAGATGAGCACGGCCAGACACCGGTCTTTTTGGCATCGGGAAATACCTTAAAAACCGAATTGCTGGTGGGGGCTGATGGTGCTTTATCGCGCATAAAGCAATGGGGCGAATTTGCCAACTGTGAGTGGGACTATCAGCATCATGCCATCGTGGCGACGATTGAAGTCGAGCAATCTCATCAGTTAACGGCTTGGCAGCGTTTTCGTCCCGAAGGACCGCTTGCATTCTTACCATTAGGTTCGCATAACGATAAAACCTGCTCAATTGTTTGGTCGACCAATGAAGAAGAATGTCAGCAGTTATTGGCATTAGATGATGAGGCTTTTTGCCAGCAGCTAGGTTTAGATTTTGAGCAACGTTTAGGTCAGGTCCTAAGTGTTGGTCCTCGTGCGGCTTTTCCATTGCGCCAACGCCATGCTAAAAACTATGTGGTATCAGGTATTGCGCTTATTGGCGACGCTGCTCATACCATTCACCCACTGGCGGGCCAGGGAGTGAATTTAGGTTTTAAAGACGTTATCGCGTTAAGTGAAGAGTTATTGCGTGCAAATAAAGCGAAGCTATCGCTCGGTGATCTCAATGTATTGCAGCGCTACGAGCGCCGTCGACAGGGGGATAATTTGTTGATGATGGGGGCAATGGAAGGCTTTAAGCGTTTATTTGCCGCAGAGCAGCCGTTGATTCGTTTATTGCGTAATGAAGGTATGCGTTTGTTTAACCGCGCTTCTGCGGTTAAACAGCATGTTGTTATGCAAGCTATGGGGCTGAAATAATCACTTAAAAAATGGGCTAGAACGCGTAGTTTTTCGAGCTGATGCCCATCTCTTCTGCGTTTGCACGTAAAGATTCTAAATCGTACTCACCTAAGCCTAGGTGAGTAAGTACTTCATCACCAATCAGAGCCCATTCATAATCGACTTCTTGGTTACCTAAAATTTTAGCACTGCCGCAAATGTGTTCAGCCGTCTTTAAGATGGCTAGCAGGGTTTTGGATTCGCTTTCATTATGCTGTGGGCCTAAGAAATGGCGCTGGCAATTGTGATGCTCGGCAATGGCATCACATAAAATCTTCGGTAAATTCCATGATTTAGCAATGTAGTAGCCCACGACTGCATGATTGGTATTCAGCAGGGCATTTTCTACATCAATTATACGCTCGCTGCCTTCAGAATAAGATTGCTCTAATACCTCCAGATAATTATCAAAGCGATTCATTAAAAGAGGGACTCCAGAATTATGAAATAACCCCAATAAATAGGCCAAATCGGGTTTTTGAAAACCGACCTGTTTGGCAACATTGGTAGCAATCATGGCGATATCATTGGCGGTATCCCAAAATCGGTTCATGTGAGTAATGGTTTCATCACTCATTTCACTTTTAATGGATACGCCATTAATGATGTTGATAACGCTATCGAGCCCAATTAAAGAAACGGCTTGATTGACGGATGTGATTTTATTGCTGAGTCCATAAAACGGTGAGTTAACTACTTTTAAGATGGTACCTGTGAGCCCAACATCGCGACTGATTAAAGAGGCAATGCTATTGAGGTCAGGATCAGGCATGATTTGCTCAATTTGCAAATCGACCAAAATCTGGGGTTGCGGTGGGATCTTAATGCCAAGAAGTATATTGGCGATCTGTTCTTGGGTGAGTGCCTCAGCCATGGAGAGGTGATTCCTAAGCGATGATGAAATATTAGAGACTAAACTAAATAGCTGTAATCTAACGATAGTGAGCTTTGCTTTTAGTCTAGTCGATAAATATCACATTAGGATTAATCTAATGCAGGTAAAGCAACATTTAGGCTGTTGGCGGCACGTCTAAGATTGGACAGTAGGCTGATGGTATCTTGCTTACATTGATTTATCTCATCATCGCTTGTTGTCATGTTTGCAATGCACTTTTTACTGGTAATCAGTGATTGCAGGAAATCTGCGGCAATTTTCTCATCAGCCTGCTGCATTAAAAATCCTAAGCTCGCTTCTTGCTGATCTTCTTCTTTTGGCCAATACCATGACTCAAGGCCAGTGAGCAGGGCGAGAATATCTTGCGGGCTGCTATTGCTAAACTCTGAGCTGTTCAGCTGAAAGCGCTTTTGTAAGAGCTCTTCACTGATGAATCGTTGCCCTGCAATGAAAGCTGCTTGCAGGGTATTCTCAGCGCTACTTTGCTGTAATAGTTGGGCATAATAGCCACTGCTAGGTTCCCAGCGACGCTGAATGCGGTGCAAATCTTTTTGCAACAGGTCGCTTAATAGCTTGGTATATTGGCGACGACGATTATGATTTTGTGGAATATGCAGCGAATCTCGATAGTCAGCAGTTTCTTGTATCTGATGAGAATGAGCACTTTCTTCAGTATCATTAATGGGGACGGGAGCGGTATTTTCTTGTGGGAAAAAATCATGAGCAGAGCGTTTGCCTTCTTGTCCCCAAAACATAAACTCAATGGCATGGTAGCCTAAACTGGCGTTGGTTGGGTCGGTAAAACCATGTTGCGAACGAATGCTTTCTTCATCAATATCCAGCGTTAAATCATTCACAATACCGCTAAAAGGATAGCCAGGAATATAATCGATGTATCCGCCTTCTATCGGTCCGCTATCAAGCTGAAGCAGTAGGTCTTTATACGCTATTTGTTGAGTATTCCAATCGGGTGGATCTTGTATCGGCAAATATGAAAAGATTAAGCTATAAAGAAAGTCATTGTAGGCTTCTCTCCAGGCTTGCTTAATTTCTTCTTGGCTCATGGGATTTGGGTGATACATAAAAGAGGCAAGCTTGCTATCCATAACTTGTGCTGACAAGCTGGCTTGAGACAGGCTGGTATACGCAACTATGTCTACCTGAGCAGCAAAAGGATTGCTATCAAGCTTGATAACGGCATTTTTCTTAGGTGCTTTTTCGTCTTGCTGTGGACTACAAGCAGCCACAAAAATTAGGCTGATAGCGAAGATCAATCGAATCACTGGCCGCTCCTTTTCATTTATACATTCTAGTTATTATTAAAACTGATGTTTGCTCAGTTTGTGGTGGTTCAAGCTAGTGATCTCGTAAGCTCATCATAGGCCAGCCATTTTCTTTAGCGGTATTGGTTAATGTCTCATCGGCATCGACCGCGACTGGATTGTCCACAATGTTCAATAAAGGTAAGTCATTATGAGAGTCACTGTAGAAAAAGGCACCCGCGAGATCAATTTCTTTTTCAGCAAGCCACATTTCTAAACGTATTACTTTGCCTTGTTGGAAGCTGGGGATACCGGTTATGCCTCCGGTATATTGGCCATCAATGATTTCAGGTTCAGGAGCAATTAATTCGTCAAAGCCTAATAGAGTAGCGATCGGGCGTGTTACAAAAGCATTAGTAGCGGTGATGATAAGCAGTTGATCACCGGCATTTTTGTGCTTGGCAATCAAGGCTCGAGACTTATCAGTGATCAAGGGTTTGATGCGTTCTTCAATAAACGTCTCACGCAAGGCCAGCATTTTGTCTAGAGGGTGCTCAGTAAGAGGCTTTAGCGCAAATGCTAGGTATTCTTCTATATCTAAGCAGCCTGCTTTATATTGTTCGTAGAAATAATCATTTTGCTGCTGGCTACGCTCAGGCTCAACAATTTTATGGTCGACTAAAAACTGACCCCAAGCATGATCGCTATCGCCAGATAAAAGAGTATGGTCTAGATCAAAAATCGCCAACGCCACCGTGAAATCCTCAGAAATGTAAAATGAAGACCATTCTATTATCTCATAAGCAAGCTGTCCTTATTTTATTGCGATAGTTGCGATAACGGTCGAGAACTAACCAGAGAGGGGCTAAATGGGCGAGATATTCAGGTATTGCTTGACCTTTTGTCTAAAATACGCAAATTTGGTCCCATTAGATTTTTTCAGGATGGCATTGTGATTGATGAGGACGGCTACCGTCCCAATGTGGGTATCATCCTTTGTAATAGACAAGGTGATGTCCTCTGGGCGCGGAGAATTGGTCAAGATGCCTGGCAGTTTCCTCAAGGGGGAATTAAAGACAGTGAATCCCCCGAAGATGCGCTTTATCGCGAATTAGCGGAAGAAATTGGCTTAAAGCGCCAAGATGTTGAAGTGCTAGGTAGCACGCGAGGTTGGTTGCGATATCGTTTGCCGAGGCGAATGATTCGCTATAACAGCAAGCCCGTGTGTGTAGGCCAAAAACAAAAATGGTATTTGTTACAGCTAATCAGTGATGATGAGCGTATTAATGTCGACGCAACTGAGAAACCAGAATTTGATGGCTGGTGTTGGTCAAGCTATTGGTTTCCTTTAGGGCAAGTCGTATCCTTTAAACGAGATGTTTATCGGCGGGCATTAAAAGAATTAGCACCCAAAATCATACGTTTGCAAAGGCTTTCAGAACGTCAAAACGAGCATTAAATAGGCGGTAGTATAAGAGATGTTGGATACACTCAGAAGCATTGTGCAGGAAGTAAGCGCAGCCACAGATTTAAGTGATGCACTTAAAGTTGTTGTAACGCGTATCCGTAATGCCATGCGTACTGAAGTGAGTTCGGTCTACTTATACGATGCCGAAACTAAACGTTATTCATTGATGGCGACCAAAGGTCTTAATCAAGATGCGGTAGGTAAGGTCAGCCTGGCATCATCCCAAGGGCTTGTCGGTTTGGTCGGTTCTAGAGAAGAGCTGATCAATACTGAAGATGCGCCTGCGCACCCTCGTTATCATTATCTGTCAGAAACCGGAGAAGAGAAATATTATTCCTTCTTAGGTGTGCCTATTATTCATCATCGCCGCTTGATGGGAGTTCTGGTTGTTCAGCAACAAGAACGCCGTAAGTTTGATGAAAGTGAAGAAGCATTTCTGGTCACTATGTCTGCTCAGTTAGCCGGTGTTATTGCTCATGCAGAAGCAACGGGTAACATTGCGGCAGCAGCAAAAGCGACGACAGCCTCTAAAGAAGCCCGCTTTAAAGGCGTGCCTGGCGCCCCCGGCGTTGGTATCGGTAAAGCGGTTGTGATTTACCCCGCGGCGGATCTAGCCAGTGTTCCTGATAAATTAGCCGACGATATTGAACAAGAAATCGAGCGTTTCGAAACCGCCTTAATCGCCGTACGGCGAGATATTCGTTCTGTTGGTCAAAAGCTATCGAATGATTTGCGGCCTGAAGAAATGGCCTTGTTCGACGTGTATTTGAATATGCTTGATGACCGTGCGCTCGGCGCAGAAGTGATCATAAAAATTCGAGAAGGCGCTTGGGCTCAAGGCGCTTTACGTCAAGTAGTACAGCAATACATTGGCCATTTTGAGTTGATGGACGATGTGTACTTGCGCGAGCGAGCTTCTGATATTCGTGATTTAGGTGTCCGCATCTTAGCGTATTTGCAAGAGACGGAAAGCGTTGGCCAAATTACAGAATATGACGAAGACATTATTCTGGTAAGTGAAGAGCTAACCCCTGCTATGTTAGGTGAAATTCCTACTGGTAAGCTAAAGGGGCTGGTTTCTGTGCAAGGCTCTTCGAACTCTCACGTCGCCATTCTTGCGCGGGCGATGGGCATTCCTACCGTTATGGGGGTGGTTGATGTTCCTTATGCACAACTGGATGGTTTGCAGCTGGTCGTTGATGGTTATCGCGGTCTTATTTATTCGCAGCCAACTCAGCAAATGCGTCAGCAGTATGAAAGAATTTACCAAGACGAGCAGGTTCTTAATAAAGATCTAGAATGCTTGCGTGATGAGCCGGCAATAACTCAAGATGGTTATCGTATCCCATTGTGGGTGAATACCGGCTTAATCACTGACGCGCTCCGCAGTCGTGAGCGCGGTGCAGAAGGCGTTGGCTTGTATCGTACGGAAGTGCCTTTCATGATGAAAGATCGCTTCCCGAGTGAAACAGAGCAAACTGAAATTTATCGTCAGCAGTTAGAAGCTTTTGCCCCTAATCCTGTCACCATGCGTACTTTGGATATTGGTGGGGATAAATCATTACCTTATTTTCCCATTCAAGAAGCTAACCCCTTTTTGGGCTGGCGTGGTATTCGTGTAACGTTAGATCATCCCGAACTGTTTTTATTACAGGTCAAGGCGATGCTTAAAGCGAGCCATGGTTTGAATAACTTACGCATTATGTTGCCGATGGTTAGCAGCGTTGGCGAAGTGGATGAAGCATTACATCTTATTTATCGTGCACATGCCGAAACCGAAGAAGAAGGCATTCATGTTGTTATGCCGGAAGTTGGGGTAATGATTGAGGTTCCTGCTGCGGTTTACCAGATTGCGGATCTAGGACATCGGGTAGATTTTTTATCCGTGGGCAGTAATGATTTAACGCAATACTTATTGGCCGTTGATCGCAATAATCCTCGGGTTGCCAACCTATACAACTCATTTCATCCCGCCGTATTAACAGCGCTGTATAAAATTGCTCAAGATGCGAAAGCGATTAATAAACCGGTCAGTGTCTGTGGTGAGCTCGCAGGTAATCCAGCGGGTGCGGTGATTTTGATGGCGATGGGATATGACATGTTATCGATGAACGCCTCTAACTTACCTAAAGTAAAATCGGTTATTCGAGGAGTCAGCTTGGCATGGGCGCAAGAGCTGTTAGCAGAAGTCATGCAGCTTGAAAATGCGCATGTTATATCTGCAACAATTGAACTGGCATTAGAAAAAGTCGGCTTAGGCCGAATGATCGGTCCAGGTCGAAGCTAGTACTGAGCTATCTCAGTACCGCGTATTTATTTTCCCCACTGGCGCACACGTCCTACGTCTAAGTGAATGAAACCACTTTTAGGATAATAGCCAACACCACCACTCTTTAAGGCTAAAGCAGCTTGACGAACTTGACGTAAGTTGATGCCTGGAATGCGAATATCAACGGCTTTTCCTTGCATGTGCAAGCTGCGCTTAGCAACGCCATGGCCTGATGCTCGTAGTTGTTCATTTGTTTTTGGCGAACGGTAACCAGAGATAATTTCAATCGCCTGATTCGGTTTAAACATTTGCTGAAGAGCGTATATGTCGTTGAACAAGGTGCGGCTAATTAAGGTCGACTCACCACTGCGATGATCACGTAATAAATTATCCAATTCCGCTAAGCTATCTTGATCGTATTGACCTGCTTGTTTAAACGTTGTCTTAACAAACTCACCCGTATGAATATTGTATAAATGCAGCTCCTTATCGGAACTTGATGAAAGTGAGCGAGTTGCAAAGGCTTCTGGAGCAATAGCAGCGCTAGTCAAAGCAGCCGCACTGCGTAAAAAAATACGTCGATTCATATCGTGCCTAATTATTGAAATAGGATATTGAGCGGGCGTACACACTCAAGATTTAGCGGCAGTATGCCTTTTCTGGGAATGAAAAAACGCTACTTAGCTAACACTGGCTATGAAAAGACAGTTAAGTCATGTGTGAAAATTATAGAGATAACGATTTTTGATGATTGCGCGCTAAGCTACCAATCAGATCTCTTTGGTAAACATCCTCACGAATTTGCAGATTGCCATTATCATCAACCCAAGTTGTCCAGTACATAAGATAAACCGGTACTGGCTTTTGCAAGCGAATGTGGGTGGTTCGATTTTGGTTAATGGCAGAGTCGATATTACTTCGGTTCCAGCCTTGCTGCCCAGAAATGAGTTTGTCCGCTAATAATTTAGGCTGTTCGACGCGGATGCAGCCTGAACTTAATGCTCGCATATCACGCGCAAATAATTCTGGATGGTTGGTATCGTGTAAATAAATGGATTTGTCGTTAGGCAATACAAATTTCACATCACCCAAGGCATTACCTTGCCCTGCTTTTTGCACCAAGCGGTAAGGAAAGTATCGTGGACTCATCTTCTTCCAGTTAATGTCTTTGGCAGAGGTATACTGATCAATGCCTTTGACACTTTTTACTAAGCTAAACCCTTTACGCTCTAAGTATTTCGGATCACGTTTAATTTGCGGCAAGATATCACCAATGGCAATTCGGCGTGGCACAGACCACGTTGGCGCTAAGACCACCGTGCTGATTGTTTGAGAAAGTACAGGCGTACGGCGAAGTGGTCGCCCCGTAATTACTTTCATATCTAAGCTGGTCTTATCGCCTTCTTTAAATTGCAGGCGAAAATCTGCCATATTAACCATAATGTGACGTTCCCCTAAGTTGCGGGGGAGGTGACGCCAGCGCTTCATATTCAACGCGATTTTTTGAGCCATATGGTAAGGCGGAATATTCAAAGCCTCTAAAGTCGCCGCATCAATTTCTCCCGTTTTCTCAAGCTGAAAGCGGCTTTGGAAATGCTTAATGCCTGCGACAAGAGATTGATCAAATTTAAAACTGGGTTGATTAAGATCAACGCTTTCATTGGCCCTTGGTGCTTCTGTTAAAAGTGGCTTCTCTTCAAATAACCAAGAAAAAGCGCCAGGTTTTAAATCACCGTATTGCGTTAATAGCCAACGAATGTGCGGTACTAAACGGTGTCTTTGATTCTCTTGTAACTGAAAACCAGGAGGCAGTGCATACCACTGTCCTTTTGCCATTATTTTTTGATATTGATTCAGTTGCTTACGCAGTGCTTGATAGCCTGAATGATTGGGGGTTAGCTGGGTGATTAATTCCGACAGCTTATCGTCGTTCAAGCTTTCTTTTAATAGCTCGACGATATCACTGGAGCTCACTGTATGACCCTTGTTTTTTAACGCAGAGACTTTGCGATAACTCGGATGATCAGATTCACCCATATCAGGAAGTAGTTCTTTATTGAGCGCTTGCTGTGCATAGGTAATAAAAGCATCGGTAAGCAATACATCAACGGCGGTTGCTTGCTTTGGAAGATTTGAAAGATCTCTTATTTCACGTAGAACAGCTTGTAATGAATAACCATATTCACGCCAGTGATCGGCCGAGGTTTCTTGTAATACTTGCACAAGAGATGCGCCCGCATCCGTCAGTTCATAACTGTCCATCCAAATAGGCTGGTAATCGCGGCGTAGATAAAAAGGTTCGATATCGCGCACGTGTTTTAAGCGCACCTCGCCAGCCACTTGGCGAGCAGAGTCAATTAACCAATATTCCATATATTTTTGCGCAACCTTAGGTGGCATATAGGGTTTGGTATTAATGGTTGCGGCTAATGCTGCGAAAAGTAGCAAAGCACAGAAACCAGCAATTACACCGGGGTGTAAATGGCGTTTCGTTTTGCTACTGGTCGCGCTTTTTAATATTTCACTCATACCCTAGAGTATGGACGCATAACTGCGAAAGCGTGGTCAAATTGCACGCTACTTATGAGATTTTTTGTTACTTAATGCAACTATTCTTAGATGATTTTCTTATAGCCAATTTTAAGTTGCTCGCTTGCGTTGCTCTTTGTAAAGAAGGGCAAAAACGTCAGAAAAATGCTGCTCAACATTTAATCAGTGTTTAATCAATAATACATTAACGAGCGAAATATTTTAGCGTTCAATACGATAATGTTTCTCATCTGCTTTGTCGCCATTTGCTTGCCAACTTATTTCTTCAATTTCCATATAGTCACGATGAATAATGAGCCCTGAGCTACAGCGAGTGCCATAGGTGGGGCTGATGATTTTTTGGCAAGAGAGCATCTGTTCCATCGCTAAGCCGATGCCTGTATCTGGAAGTCGAGTGCTATCTTCGATCATGGTTGATGATAATAATCCTGCCAGTGGTTGTCGGTTATTTTTTATTGTTAGCCAATCAGAGAGCTGCTCTTTAGCTCGTTCTAGCTTTGGCCATGGGCTGTCTAATAACGCATTGCTTAAGCCGTATATGCCAGGAGCTAACATACGGGGAGGCTGTTGGGAGCGATTAGAGAAATACCCCAGTTGATGCTGATCGGCAACCAATAGATTGTAGCCCGCATACTGCTCTGAGTTGCTTTCTAATCGCTGCAGGTATGCAAGAGGGTCAATATCTGAGGTTAAGAAGTCTAGGACCAGATTCCCGCGGCTGATTGGATTTTCGGGGTCTTTAATCCTCATATCACGATGGTTTGTCAGTGCGGCAAAACGTCCGTTTTTATGAATACCAAGCCATGTTCCTCCCTGACTTAAGTCTTTGCCTGCGTATACACCTTCTTTTTCTGGCCAAGGATGTAATGCTTGTGTCGGGCGATGCAAAAATTCATCACGGTTGGCACTGAGAATAAGGGAATTATCGGCGTTAGGCTGCCATTGAAAAGTCATCAAACACATAGAAGATATCGACGCCTGAGAGAGAAATAAAATAGTAACAGCAGTTTATCTCAGCTTCCGCCATAATGTGTGCGATTTTTGAAGATACGGATTAAGCAATATGACGTTTTTAGTGTATTTATTGGTTGGCTCTGCAGCTGGGCTATTGGCTGGGTTATTTGGTATTGGCGGCGGCTTGGTTATCGTGCCGGTTTTGGTGATTACGTTTGGCTTGATGGGAATAAGCGATCAGGTTTTAACCCATATGGCGTTAGCGACATCCTTAACGACCATCATTTTTACCTCAATCAGTTCGGTGAAAGAACATCATCGCCATGGGGCTGTTGATTGGGGGTTAGTACGTTGGATTGGTTCAGGAATTATTATTGGCACGGCGATTGGTGTATTTTTATTAGCAGACGTGGCAGGGGCAACCTTGCAAATGGCGATCGGAATTTTTGCTTTATTGATGGCGGCTAAAATGGCATTTGATGTGAATCCAGAGGCGTCGCGTCAAGTGCCGGGCACTGCGGGTTTAATTGCTTCGGGCAGCATTATTGGTTTTGGCTCGGCTTGGTTCGGTATCGGTGGTGGGTCATTTACGGTACCGTTTCTCACATGGGTTAATGTGCCGATGAAGCGTGCGGTTGCAACCGCTGCCGCGTGTGGATTACCGATCGCGATAACCGGATCGGTTGGTAATATTTATACCGGCTGGGAACATGTCGATTTACCAAGCTGGACCACCGGTTTTGTCTATTGGCCTGCGGTTTTAGGCATTGCATTAACCAGTGTGCCTTGTGCAAAATTAGGGGCTAAGTTAGCCCATAAGCTAGATGCTAAATTGCTTAAGCGTGGCTTTGCTTTGTTATTGTTAATTGTCGGTTTGAAATTTTTATTGGCTTAATAGAATAGATCACTATTCATGAATGGAAACAGCGCCACATTCGAGTAAACATTCGAGTATAATCATGCGCTAAATAAGGAAGCTATAGATGTTAACGTACCCAGATATTGATCCTGTCGCCTTGTCCATTGGCCCTGTTGCAGGTTATGGACCGCTAGAAATTCATTGGTATGGCCTGATGTACCTCATCGGGTTTGCCGCGGCCATGATGTTGGCTAATTATCGTGCTAAGCAACCGGGTTCCAACTGGACCAAGGATCAAGTAGGTGACTTGATTTTTTATGGTGCCATGGGGGTAATTCTTGGTGGCCGAGCAGGCTATGTTTTGTTTTATAATTTTGGTCAGTTTTTGGATAATCCAATTTGGTTATTTCAAATTTGGACCGGTGGTATGTCATTCCATGGTGGTCTGCTGGGTGTATTAGTAGCGCTTTGGATATTTGGCCGAAAATATAAAAAAGGCTTCTTTGAAGTGGCTGATTTTACCGCGCCGTTAGTCCCAATTGGTTTGATGACGGGGCGCTTTGGTAATTTTATTGGTGGAGAGCTTTGGGGCCGTGTCACTGATAGTCCTTTGGGAATGGTTTTTCCAGGTGGTGGTCCAGACCCTCGTCACCCATCGCAGTTGTATCAAGCAGCGCTAGAAGGCTTAGCATTATTTTTAATCGTTTGGTGGTTTTCAAGTCGCCCTAGACCACAGAAAGCGGTCGGTGCTGTCTTTATGATTGGTTATGGTTGCTTCCGTTTTATTGTGGAATTCTTCCGCCAGCCAGACTCTCATATCGGTTTTGATTTATTTGGCTGGATGAGTCGTGGTCAGCTGCTATCTATTCCTATGGTCGTCTTCGGTATCGCATTATTGTGGTGGGCTTATAAACAACAAGACCTAATAGCGACAACGACTAAAACAAGCAAAAAATAAGTATTTAGGATCTTACATGTTCGTGCGTTGATGAATAAGGCACGTTACATCTGATAAAAGAATTTTGAGGTTAACTGCATGAGACAGTATTTAGATTTATGCCAGCGCATTGTTGATGAAGGCGAATGGGTTGAAAATAAGCGCACGGGCATTCGCTGCTTAACCGTCATTAATGCCGATTTAGAATACGATGTTGCGAATAATCAATTTCCATTAATCACTACGCGTAAAAGTTTTTATAAAGCCGCTATTGCCGAGCTATTAGGCTATTTACGCGGCTATGATAATGCGGCTCAGTTTCGCGAAATTGGTTGTAATACGTGGAATGCTAACGCCAATGAAAACCAAGATTGGTTGAATAATCCTCACCGCAAAGGTGAAGATGATATGGGCCGAGTTTATGGCGTACAAGCTCGGTCTTGGATGCGTCCAGATGGCACGCAATTAGATCAGTTAAAGAAGGTGATTGATAACCTGAGTAAAGGGATTGATGATCGTAGCGAGATCGTTACGTTCTATAACCCCGGTGAGTTCGAAATGGGATGTTTACGCCCTTGTATGCATACGCATACCTTCTCTTTATTAGGCGATACTTTGCATCTGACGAGCTATCAGCGCTCGTGTGATGTGCCATTAGGGTTGAACTTCAATCAGGTTCAGGTATTTACTTTCTTAGCGCTGGTGGCCCAAATTACAGGTCATAAGCCGGGTAAGGCATACCATAAAATCGTGAATGCTCACATTTACGAAAATCAGTTGGAGTTGATGAAAACAGTGCAGTTAAAGCGTGAGCCTTTTCCATCACCGCAACTGCACATCAATCCTAAGATTAAAACACTTAAGGATATCGAAGAGTGGGTTACGAAGGATGATTTTGAAATTGAAGGTTATCAGTGCCACGATGCCATTCAATATCCTTTCGCGGTTTAAAGCGCACGGTGAGGAAATAAACCTCTTTATGTGTGATTTATTAATGATTGCCGCAAGCAAGTAAAAATTTGAGTCTATACTGAAGTATACCGACGGCAGTATAGATTCAAAATGAAGCCCACCAATATCCCCTTACAACGAATACCTCCCTCTTCTTGGCTCCTGTATCGATTCGATGATTCGATCGCAGAAAAAGCGATGGAAGCTTTGCCTTGTCTACAAGAGTCCTTTTGCTGCAATAAGGTCGAGAACATTCGTGAGTTCTGGTATCGGCATAACTTAAAAGCCATCATTCTCGTGGTTGAAAAACACGATACGCTATTGGAAGATTGGATTTGTCGTTTAGCGATGGCTTTGCCAGAAGCGCCATTAATACTACTATCCATCGAATCTTTTGCGCTTGATGAAGTTAAGCTATTTGAGTTGGGGGTACAGGATGTTTGGTCGTTAGGCGACGTATCAGATGTCTTATTTCCTAAGTTGATTGAGCACGCTATTGTGCGTAAACAAGTGGAGTATCAAACACGTCACCTGGCTCATTATGATGCTTTAACCGGTATTGCTAATCGAACGCTTTTTCAAGATAGACTCGATCATTCTTTATTACATGCTCGCCGTGAAGGTCATGTGGTTAGTTTATTTACAATCGATCTTGACCGCTTCAGTGTCGTTAACGAGCATTATGGTCATGATGTTGGGGATTTATTGCTCAAGCAGTTTGCGCGGCGTTTATCCGAAATCGTTAGACGCTCGGATACCGTCGCTCGTATAAGTGGTAATAATTTTGCTGTTTTATTAGAGCATGTCGCGAGCGAAAAGGTGGTTACGGGAGTCGCTGATAAACTGTGCACTGCTTTTAATGAGCCTTATTTTATCAGTGGTCATGAAATTTTTTGCAGCGTCAGCATTGGCATCGAGTTGGCCAGTCGTGCTAACTATGACGGCGGTGAACTGTTACGTCGCTCAGAGCTTGCCCTCAAGCAGGCTAAAAAAGATGGCAGTAACGACTATCGTTTTTTCATCGCCGATCTGAATCCCCCTGATGTTGTTCGAGCGAGCTTAGAAAGCGCCTTGCATCATGCGTTGGAACGTAAAGAGCTCAGTCTGCAATATCAACCACAAATTCAAGTGAGCACTCAGCAATTTATTGGCACAGAAGCCTTATTACGCTGGACACATGAAACACTCGGACCGATTTCTCCCGCGATCTTTATTCCTGTTATGGAAGAAACGGGGTTAATTAATCAAGTCGGCGAGTGGGTATTGGCCTCGGCTTGCCGTCAGCATCAAGAATGGATTGAGAAGGGCGCTTTACCTAGCGATGCTAAGTTATCTGTTAATCTGTCGCCTCGACAATTTAGACAGCGCGATCTAGCGGATAGGATTGAGCAAGTCTTGCAGGCAACCGGACTGCAACCGAAGCGGCTTACGTTAGAAATCACGGAAGGGGTTTTAATGGAAAACCTGCAGCAGGGCATTGATGTATTAGGCAGGTTGCGCGAGATTGGTGTATCCATTGCGATTGATGATTTTGGCACAGGCTATTCTTCGTTAGCGTACTTAAAAAACTTACCCATCGATTATTTGAAGATAGACCGAGTATTCGTTAAAGATATTGTAGAAGATAAAAATGATGCGGCGATTGCTAATTCAATTATTACACTCGCTCACAATTTGGGCATGGAAGTGATCGCTGAAGGTGTCGAAGATATTACTGTCTTGGGTGTTCTGCAGGCATTCGGTTGTGATCACTATCAGGGCTTTTACTTTTCTCGACCTGTTGATCCAGAGGAAATTCCGAAGTTAGCGGCGCAATACAAATAGATTAAACCTTCAAATTCCTAAAGTCCGCACGTATGATGAGTTCAAAGACTAATGGAAGAACGTAAATGAAATGCGCATTAATTGTTGCTATGGCAGAAAATCAAACGATTGGTATCAATAATACTCTGCCTTGGCATCTGCCTAATGATCTTAAATATTTTAAACACGTCACTATGGCTAAGCCGATTATTATGGGGCGTAAAACATACGAATCCATCGGTCGACCACTGCCTGGCCGTACAAATATCGTAATTACACGCCAAACTGATTATCAGGCAGAAGGTATTGTTGTTGTTAATACGTTGCAGCAAGGATTGGATAAAGCAGAAGCCATCAGTTCAGAAGCGGGCCATGAAGAAGTGATGGTCATTGGCGGCGCTGAGATTTATCAGCAAGCGTTATTGCAAGCCGACCGTTTATACATCACACATGTACATGCGGATGTCGAAGGTGATGCATTTTTTCCAGAAGTAAATTGGAATTGCTGGCAAGAAGTTCAGCGTGAAGATCATGCCGCTGACCCAGTAGGGGACGCGCAGAAAAATCCTTACGATTACAGTTTTGTTGTTTATGACCGCATGAAATAACTCTGCCAATGCAGAGTTATATTTTTCTATTTAGCCGCAAAACAACATGGCTTTTGGTTATGTGTATGAAGTTTTATTATTAAAATTCTTCGGCTAAGCGCTGATCTAACTCGCCGATTTTGTTTTTCATTAACGCGTGACACTTTATGGCGAGCTGCTCGGCATCTTCAGGGGTTAAATCTGCGGTAGGAATAGGCTCTAAAAATTCAACGAGCCCGGGCTTTGGGGCCCAGTCGCTCAGTGTGACATTTTTTGTTGAGCTAACACACAAGGGAACAATAGGAACACCCGCTTTAATCGCGGTCAGAAAAGCGCCTTTTTTGAACGGTAATAAACCTTTACCTTGGCTGCGAGTTCCTTCTGGCATAATAAAAATAGAACGATTCAAGGTTGTTATTTTTTCAGCCATTTGGTCGACCACGGCCCGCGCTTTATCTTTGTCACCACGATTAATAAAAATATTACCCGCCAACCAAAACGCAGTACCAAAAATAGGGACCCATGCCAGTTCCTTTTTACCGACCCCCGAGCAATTTTTTGGCCATACTTTAGCGAAGAAAAACACATCGAGTAAGTCCTGATGATTAACGACATATACCACAGGGTAATCGATTTTTGGCTTATTAATTGGAATGACTTTTAAGTTCATCATCCAGTATGTCGGCCATAAAAACTTAAGTACGGTGCGAGTATTATTGGGATGGAAAGGGCGGATAAGAGAAAACGCGATTGCCATAAAACAGAATAATAAAAAGTAACAGCAAACAGCAACAAGACGAGCGGAATAAAGCATAAAAACCCATAAAAAAACTAAGCGAGTAGACAGTGTACTCGCCTAATTCCTGTACGTATCTTTAAAATAGCTATCTATAAATGCATCACTATCGATAGCACAACGGCTATCGACGAATTAAAGAAAAAGTCTGATGGTTACCAATGCTGCTTGAACCTGCACTTAAGCCGGCATTGCCGCCAAAGTCAGCGCGAAGGTATTTACCATTATCCGCTTGAATAGCCAATTGATTATTGCCTAAGTCAACCAAGGTAAACGTACCTGCTGCGGATACAGAATGGCTTGTACCTTTTAAGGTGCCTAATAAATAAGAATCTAACGCAACGTAATGGCCATCAAATGCTTTAATCGCAACCTTGCCATTACCTTGGTCTTCAAAGGTAAAGCTCTCCCATGTGCCAATGTGCTTCGAGCCCGCAGAGATAAAGCTATTACCGCCGCTCATGCTGCGCACGTAATAGCCATTGGATGTTTGCAAATGAACAATATCGCCTATAAACGGAAACTCTGCACGCTGTGGTTGGGCTGTAGAAGGATAGGTGAAAATACCGCGAACAGGATAATGGTCAGAAAGATCCCATTCACCCCAAAGCGCGTCTTTGGTTGTACGAAGCGCAAAGGCTTCTTGGTAAGCAGAAGTTGGCTGTAAATTGTTATTCGCGGTCAGAGTGTAGTCAAGATACTCAAGGTAAGGCTGTTCAGCCCAATTATTCGTATCGGCATCATACGTATAACCGTGGCCACGATTTTCTGGCTCAGTTGCACCTAAGATGGCTTCTAAATAATCACGATCTTGCGGCAGACCTATTTTATTAACATTAAAATCTCCCGCCATGATGACGGCTTCATCCGCGGGGATGTTTAAGCTGCGAATGTAATCGCCCATTTCTTGTAGCTGCGCTAAACGAGCATTACGGTTGGCATCATCGTCGGACGATTGCGTATGAGTTGCGAATATATGATACGGGTTGCCTTGCTTGTTAATGCGGGCGTGAATAACCCCACGAGTAGCCGCGCATTGAATAGCATTGCAAGGATTGTATTTGAAGTTATCTTCAAGCACGAAAGGCCAGCGAGATAGAATACGAGTGCCTGACTTCATGATTTTACCGGCTTTGAAAATCTCAGAACTTTGGTAAGGATATTCAGCCCGCAACTTTTTTAATAAAGCCGCAGTAGCGATATCATCAAATACTTCGGTTAGTACTAATGCATCGTAGCCTGCCATCGCAGCAGGCATTTCGTCTAAGCGCGAGTCCACTTTTTTAGAACCAAAAATGGTCGTCGCCCAAATGTTATAGCTCAGTAGATTAAATTGATTCGCTGCGCCCAAGGCAGGCTTCTGATCTTCTTCTTGAAGCACATAAGTCAGTGCACCACCCTCCTTTAGATTATGACCATTGAACGCCAATGTATTCGAATCACCCGCAAGCTGGGTTTGGAAACGTTGAATATGAGCTTCGTTTTGTGGGGCAATACTAAGGTCATCAGTATGAGCACCAAAGGCTAACAGTGTGCCATCTGTTTGTTGGCTAAGATTGATCTGATAGTCATCACTTGATAGCTGAATATTCAGTGCGCTATTCGTGCCTGAGCTGCGAGTCAGTTTAGCCAACGTCGCTGTTGCTAATGGTGCGACTTGATAGCTTGTTTGAACTGCGTTTGCATCACCAGAGAGTGAAACGTCTAAAGTATCTAGCGTACTATTGGTAAAGACAATATCAGTCTCTAATACTTTGGGTGCTTCAGACATGGCGAATGCGCTGCTCGCGAGCAGAGACAGCATGGCCATAGACAGTATATTTTTCATCATGTTTTATCCTTGAGGTATAAAGATGGGATTATAATTTTTACGCTTCCCATTCTTGAGCTTATTCTAGCGAACAAACGTATGAATTGTTACGCATCTTCACAGTGAATAAGTTATCCAAGGTTAAGCTACGGCATTCATACTTTGTGGATTGTTTGTTGATAATATGTGCATATCTTGTGCGTGCTTTTTATTTGAATATTTTTAAATAATTTCTAATAAAATCAACACATTAGAAGCCGCACTTCTCCACAGTTTCTGTGGATAACTACAAGTATAACCTAGATATAAGTCATTCAAATGACGACTATCTATGGGGTGTGCTTAATTCGATGCTTTTTTGATCTATAGCGACCCACTCTGTATTTTTATTAGAGTGGGTATTTGAAGGGATAAAACTTAGCTGAGATTAGTAGTAGGAATCATACTATTGACATCATGATCTTCTACAAAAAAGGATTCGGCGTTGCATTCTTGCCACCAATGCTGCCAAGGTTCCGCAATCGTGCTGCCATCTACTAGGTTATTGCTATTAAGCGGTTTAACCAAACTGCCAACGGGTGATAACAGCCCATCTGATGTTCTGCGTTTAATCATATGCGGCATTAATTTATCAGGATCATCCAAGCCCATACTACCGACTAATTCATAAAAATTTTTGAGGGTATTATGGTGAAAGTTTTTCACCCGCTCACTTTTCTCAATAACATCAACAGCTTTAGAGCGCGCTGGGTCTTGTGTCGCAATTCCGGTTGGACAAAGATTGTTATTACAATGACGAGACTGGATACAGCCAATCGCCATCATCATCGTTCGTGCCGCATTCACACAGTCTGCGCCCACCGCAATTTTTGTTAATAAATCAAAGCTAGAAGCCGTTTTTCCGGAAGCAATAATGCGAATTTTACTTCTAAGGCCAGTGCCGACTAAAGCGTTATGTACAAAGTAGATGCCTTCTAAGCACATCATGCCTAAACGGTTGCTGAATTCGACAGGGGCAGCACCAGTCCCGCCTTCTGCACCATCAACGGTAATAAAGTCGGGGGTGATCCCTGTTTCGATCATGGCTTTACACAAACCTAAAAACTCTGCCGGATTACCGATGCAGAGTTTAAAACCGACAGGCTTGCCTCCACTGAGTTCTCGTAATTTATGCACAAAATGCAATAAGTCTCTCGGTGTTGTGCACTCGGGATTCGTTGCTGGAGAAATACAATCTTTCGTCATCGATATGTGGCGAATGTCAGCAATCTCTTGAGTAATTTTAGCTTTCGGTAAAACCCCTCCATGACCTGGCTTAGCCCCTTGAGACAGCTTAATCTCAATCATTTTAATAGCAGGCTTGGAGGCCATTTCGGTAAATAAATAAGGGCTAAAATTACCATCATCATCGCGACAGCCAAATAGCCCTGTGCCAATCTGCCAAACAACATCACCACCGTGTTTCAAGTGATAAGGGCTAACGCCACCTTCCCCAGTATTATGGTAACAGCCTGCTTTTTTGGCCCCTAAATTAAGTGCCTCAATGGCATTCGAGCTTAATGAGCCAAAGCTCATCGCTGAAATGTTCAAAAAGGAAGCATCATAAGGTTGAAGGCAGTCTGGCCCGCCGATGGTGATTGTTTTGGTTTCATCCTTTACGGTTTTAGGCGCCATTGAATGCCACAAACTCAGATAGTTTTCTTCCATTAAATTGCGCTGAGTGCCAAAGGCAATGGTATCGCGAACATTCTTAGCACGTTGATACACTAACGAGCGTTGTTCACGATTAAAAGGCTGCTCTTCGGTATCACTGGCAATGAAGTATTGCTGAACTTCTACGCGGTAGGATTCTAAAAAATGACGGGCATAAGCAACAACGGGGTATAAACGATTAAGATTGCTGTGGCCTATGAAAAGATCGTGAAATCCAATAAGTGTATAAGACACAGTGAAAACCAATAAGCAGAGATCGAATGTGCTGCCGTATTGATTAAATAAGTAGAAGGCAAGGGTATTGCCTAACGTTGCAATAAGCCAATAGGCGGCCTGCATAATCGTCATGATGCTTCCTAATCTGATATTTATTAATAACAATAGAGGGCTATCATTACACAATTCATTTAATAATTAAGCAGTAAACTGTTAATTGCTTATCTGCTTAGCATAAATATATCTGTCTTATAGTGGAAGGTGCCCAACTTTCACCAGTATTACCGTATCTTGTTTAACATAGGGATTGTGCTTGCTTAAATGTGGACTACGTAACCAGCTGCCAGCAGGATAATGCCCATAGTCATCAATGAACTCACCGCTAATAACCAAAATTTCTTCACCGCCATAGTGAGTATGAGGCTGAAACTTTTCGCCCGCAGGCCAAAATACCAAAGCTGTTGATTCGCTGATGACATCGTTGCTAAATTGATGAAGAGGCATCACTTTTAAATGCCCATTTCCTGGTAACCATTCGCGATCGTTGGTATCAATACGCACTTGTGTATGATCTTCGACCTGAAACTGATGGAGCTTCACAAACAAGGTGCAGCCTTCTTTGCTAAAAGGGGCGTGTTCAAAACCTTCGGGATTGCGAATATACGTGCCCGCAGGGTAGTCGCCTGTCTCATCAGAGAATACACCGTCTAAAACAAAAATTTCTTCACCTAAAGGATGAGGGTGGGAGGCGAAGCTAGCACCTGGTTCGTATTTTACAATGCTGGTTGCATGGCCTCGTTCGGCTTCTTCACGAGCCAAGCGTTTACGCCAAACCCCTTTCATTGGGCTGGCTTGCCAATCTTCTAAATTGCTATCAATAAAAATACGTTTGCTAAAATCTAGATTAAGCATAGGAGGAAACTTATTAAGGAATGTGAGTTATGGTTTTATCTTAGAGATAAAGAAGCTTGTTGAATAGCACTTGAAAATGGAACGCAGTATTTTGCAGCGGTAGATACTAATGGCACTCATTGTTTAGAGTGCCATTTTTACAGTTTGTTTTAATTAGCCCATCATAAGCTGAACAAAAACAACGACTAAGCAGTAGCCTGAGGTATAGGCAATAAACAGCTGTGGAAAGAACTTTAAATAACGCATGAAAGTTAGTTCAGGAATTTTACTCATTGCGACTACTCCAGCGGCAGAACCAATAGCTAATAATGCACCACCAACGCCAACAGAAAAGGTAAGTGCAAGCCATTCAGTATTGGCCATATCAACTCCAGATTTTAGGATCGCCGAGGTTAATGGCACGTTATCGAATAATGCCGATGTAATACCAACCACATAGTTAGCGATGAGTGTGGGTGATTGCTTATAGGTTTCTAAAAATACTTCTAATACCCCAACTTCTTTCAACATGCCCACCAATAGTAAAACACCCAAGAAAAACAGTAGGGTATCAAACTCAATTTTGCGCACATAGTCCAAAATAGGGTCGTCGCGGTTTAGAGCTCGAGCGATCATAAACATGACGCTTAAGCCGAATAAAAAGGATAAAACAGGAGGGATCGAGAAAAATACATTACCAAAAATAACCCCGATAATGGTTAAGAAAAATAGCAAAGCAATGAATGAATCGACCGGCGCTAGGGTTTGTTTTTTCGCTTTTACTTCAATGGTTCCATTCATGTTGAAGGACATTAATAGGCATAGAATAAAGACCGATGCGAAAGCCGGTATAACCAACATTAATAAATTTGAAATATTGACTTTATTCGCTAGAAAAATCATTAACGTTGTTACGTCTCCCGTGATTAATGATACACCACCCGCATTGACGCCATAGACAACCACAATCGCGTATTTTATCAGTTTATCGCGCTCTATGTTTAGTCCAAGCAAGATGGTTAAGCAGACGAGAGTTGCGGTGATGTTGTCGGCAAGTGACGAGAAAATAAATGAGAACGCACCAATGAAAAATAACAAGCCTCGCTCACTGAGTTGTTTGGGGAGTAAATAGCTCGCGATAATTTCTATCACGCCTTTTTCAGATAAATAGGCAACGAAGGTCATGGCGGAAAATAAGAATAGCCAGAGCGTCGCAATGTCTAATAAATTTTCGTTGAGTGCAGCAGATGCAATGTCTGTATGGCCTGAGGTACTTGAAGAGATAAAATAAACAATCCAAGCAAGGGTTCCCCAAAACAATGTCGATTTGGCTTTGTTTACCTTGATTAAATCTTCAGCGATGATTGAAAGAAAGCCAATAGATACAATGACGATTAATAGAATTGAAACAGCGTTCATGTTGATTATCTCAAATGAAAAAGTGATACGAAAAACAGTTGTACGAAAAAAAGAAGTAAAAAAACCCGCAACGTTTTAACACGCGGCAGGTTTTATTTATTCACGACTCTTACGAAGAAGCGCTAAACTTTTTCTAACCAGCCAAACTTATCTTCTGCTTTGCCCCACTGAATATCATTCAGTGCTTGGCGCAGTTTTTGAGTTGTCTCACCGGCTTCACCAGAACCAACGGTGATTTCTTCGCCGTTATGAATCAGAGTACCTACCGAAGTTAATACTGCTGCCGTTCCAGAGAGTGCGGCTTCCGTACCTGGCTTCTTCGCACGTTCAATCAGTTCATCAACCGTAAAGTTACGCTCGGTGACGGTCATGCCCATGTCGCGTGCCAGAGTCAAAATCGAATCGCGAGTAATACCGTGAAGGAAAGAGCTATCTAATGCTTTGGTGATGATTTCGTTGCCATCAATCAAAATGAAGTTAGCCGCGCCGGTTTCTTGAACATCGCCATTAGGGCAAAACAAAATTTGGTCGGCATCGCATTCTTTACGTGCTCGTAGGATTGGTCCTAATGCGCTGGCGTAGTTGCCACCACTTTTGATCATGCCCATGTGAGGCGCGCAACGCATGCCGTCTTCTTCTAGCAATAAGCGCAATGGCTTAGCGCCACTCTTGAAATAATCGCCTACAGGAGAGGTCAAAACGTACATCATTGAAGACTCAGAAGGCGCAGCGGCTTTACCAACCGCCGCTTCGGTTCCGATATGTGTCGGGCGAATGTACATAGAGCCTGGAGGGCTAGGTACTTCGTCGGCATATAAAGCAACGCTGTCTTTAATCATTTGAGCCAGCTGTGCTTTATCAATTGTAGGCAGATAAAGCAGCTCGCTGCTTTGCGTCATACGATCAATATTGGCATCCATGCGGAATACATTAACGCTACCATCGTCGTGCTTAAATGCCTTCAAGCCTTCGAAGCACGTGCTTGAATAATGCAAGACGTGCGCACCAGGATGAAGTTCTAATTTGTCGGATGGGACGATGCTTGAAGCTGTCCAAGAATTATTGTCGAAAGATGCCAGTGCCATTTTCGGCATGAAAACTGTTCCAAATGCGGCCATTTCTATTCCTAAACTTAATAATGTTGTATCAATTGCTTATATCATCGATCTGCATCGGTTGTGAGCCAAGATGCCCAAAGAGAGACGACATTGTTGATTTTAATATCAAAGCCTAATTGAACCAGTTCTTGCTGGGTCATTAGTAAGTCTTGTTTTTGCAGTGCGCGTTTATGAGTTTCAACGCGATAGGCCAGGTAGGTTTCCTGAAGGGTCTGACAGTCTTGTGAACTCATCAGGCCACAATGAACAAAGGCATCGAGTAACCGCATATTGTCGGTCACCTGCGTTAGTTCTGGGTGTTGGTGAGCCCAAGCGAGCACACCGTACTGCACCATAAATTCGATATCAACAATGCCACCGGCATCTTGCTTTAGCTGAAAACGCACATCGGTAGTATTTTTCGAGCCAAGATTATCCCTCATTTTTTGGCGCATGGCTTGTACTTCTTCACTCAAGGGGCGCTTTTCTCGCTCAATCGTCAGAATTGATTGGCGAATGCGTTCAAATTTGGCTTGAACGTCATTACTACCCGAAACTTTACGAGCTCGAACAAGCGCTTGGTGTTCCCAAGTCCATGCATTTTGATATTGGTACTTTTCAAAACCCGCAAGGGAGGTTGCGATCATGCCTGATTCACCAGAAGGGCGTAAACGCATATCGATTTCGTATAATTCTCCAGCACGAGTTTGTGTATTAAGAATATGAATCATGCGTTGACCCATGCGAGTATAGAATACGCCGTTATCTAATTCGCGCGCACCAGAGGTCGTTTTTCCTTTGGCGGTATCATAGAGGAATACCAAATCAAGGTCGGAGCCATAGCTCAATTCTAATCCCCCTGTTTTGCCATAACCCACGACGATGAATTCAGGCTCTAATACTTCCTCGTTATTGATGTCTCTTGGGTAGCCGTGCTTAGTCACGACTTGCTGCCAAGCCAGCTGGCTGACTTTATCAAGGATGACTTCGGCTAAGTTTGTGAGGTAGTCACTCACTTGCATGAGTGTCAGCGTTTCTTGAACTTCATTGGCTGCGGCTCGTAATTTATGGGCGTTAGCAAAATGGCGTAGCTGATCCATTTGCTGCTCAAGGTCTTCTTCATCAATACGCAAAAGTCGAAGATGAAGCTCGGTGCTTAAATCATCTTTCGTAACGGGGCTATAAAATTGCTGCGGATTTAATAGCTCATCCAATAATATCGGTGCTTGGGCAATGTAGTCGGCCAACCAAGGGCTAATACTTGCGAGGGTTAATAGATGTTTTAATGCGGCAGGGTTTTCTGTCAGCAGCACCAAATAAACAGTACGGCGGACAATGGCGCTAATAATAGGAATAATACGCTCTAACGTATCCACCGGGTTATCTTGCTGCCATAACTGTTCTAATAACAGTGGCATAAGGTCATCAAGGCGTTCACGACCAATAGTTTGCATGGATTGAACCGGACGAGACTCACGAAATTTAGCAATACCTTCGATGACTTCATCACTTTGGGTACAAGGGAATTGCTGCAAAAAGACTTTTTCTTCTTCGCCATGGCCGTGGTCGATATCAAAGTGTCCATGCCATAAATCTTGCCATGCTTGTTTAGCAATTTTTGATTCTTGAGTATCGCTGGATTGATCATCCTCTGCCGGAGCGACGATTTGAGCGAAGTGATGGCTCACTTTTTCTCTTTGCTTATCAAGTTCACTTAAAAAATCTTGCCAGGTCGCAAAGCCCATTCCGAACGCCATGCGAGTTTGAGCTTGGCTAGTACGCTGATAATCATCGTCAGGTAATAATTGGGTTTGTTCATCATTCAAGGCTTGAATAACATGCTCGGCATCGCGCAAAAATAAATAGGCTTGGCGTAACTCAGTACAAGCTTCTACGGGAAGATAGCCTTCGCTTTCTAAGATACCAATAACAATTAATAGCTCGCGAGTTTGCAGTTCTTGCTCTTGTCCTCCTCGAATGAGTTGGAAAGCTTGTACGACAAATTCAATTTCACGAATGCCACCAGAGCCTAATTTTACATTGCTTTGCAGGCCTCTACGGCGCACTTCGGTATTGATCATCGACTTCATCGAGCGTAATGATTCAAACGCGGTATAGTCGACGTATTGGCGATAAGTGAAGGGACGTATAATCGACAATAGCTCTTTACCGGCTTTGCTACTTTCGGCTTTTGACGATGACAGACCTTCACTGGTTATAATGCGGGCTTTTACCATCGCATATCGTTCCCAGTCGCGGCCTTGATCTTGGTAATATTCTTCAATAGACGCGAAATTCATAACCAGGGGGCCACTTTCGCCATAAGGACGAAGACGCATATCGGTGCGAAAAACAAAGCCATCAATGGTGGTATTGTCTAACGCTTGAATCAGTTTTTGCCCAACCTTAATAAAAAACTCTTGATTCGATAATTCTCTTCGACCCTGTTCATTACCGGTTGTCATCCCCGATTCTGGATACGCAAAAATCAAATCGATATCCGAGCTTAGATTCAATTCATGTGCGCCTAGCTTTCCCATACCAAGCACTAATAAGCGTTGTTCTTCTTTACTGGTCTTACCTATTGGTTGTCCATGTTTCAACGCCAGCATGGCATGGGCATGATTCAAACCTTGGGTAATACACACATCGGCCATATCCGATAACATGCGTGTCGTATCCATGGTTTTCGCAAGGCGCAATAAATCACGCCAAATAATATGAATCTGAGTTCGACGGCGGAAAATTCTTAATGCTTTAAATATCGCTTCTTCGCTAGGCTGCTCGGTATCATCCGCAGCAATAAGTTGGAGTAAATTCTGCTCTAGCTGTTGAGCATTAAGGCGTTTGTAAATATCGCCTGAGCGGACTTGCTGAAAAAAGTAGTCGCCATCAATGGCAATGTTATTAGCGACAAAAGCACTGATACTGCAAATCTTTATGACATCAGCTTGCTGCTCGGCTATTAACCCATCAAATAGCTGCTGCCAATCTAATTTTCTGAACTCAAACTCAGAGATAAGCTTGTCTTGGGTTGTGTGCCAATAGTCATTGAGCTGCTCTGGTAATGAAAGCGTCGAAGTACTCATGCCGTATCCTAAATCTGGTGTTCGTGAAAATTTCAAAGCCGCTTGGAATGTCGCCGAAATCGTATAAAAAGTTGCGCTATAGACCTAGCTATTATGCTAATAGTGTAGAGGAAAATAGGCAGAGGGAGTAGTGATAGAGGTCATGGATGTACATACCATGACTTCTATATGGTAGGGCTTATTATTGAGTTTCTTGAGTCGTTTCAAATGGATGGATAATTATGGATACTTGGGCATCAATATAAACCTCGTTATTGATATCTTCATTGCCTGTAAGTTTGGCAGTGAAGGAAATACCAGAAGAATCATTCCTCAGAATTTCTGATTGGAAATCGTACTTGTTAACGCATTCAAGATCCGAAGAAGTACAATAGTTGTCGATATGACGATAGGCTTGTAATACACCAATAACTTGGTTGTTAGATTCTTCACGCTCTGCTGAGTTCTTAGATTTTCCATTATAAATTTCAAAGTTATGATTATAATCAATGTGATGTTGGAAGTATTGAAATTGATAAGAGCCCATATCAATATTGTCAACTTTAGATGAATAATGATGCTCTTGTAAACCTAAGCACATGCTTTCATAGCGCCTATTATCATCAAAACGAATATCTTCTGAGTTGACGAGACCAGAATAGTTTAGGTCGTCAGATAATAAAAAATTATCTTCATCACTTACTTTTACTGCGAAGAATTCAATTTCTTGGTGGAAGCCTGTCTTTATTCCACCTATCCAAGAGTATTGTGTTTTCCAGCCTTGGCCATAAATTTTTTGGCTACTTATATAAGTTACAGAGATGCGTCCTGATGAACCATAATTTTCATTCGTATTATCGCGATACCATTCAGTATACCCTTGGTCATTGCCATCCGTGATACGAAAGTCTGGATCAATACTAAAATCATTGGATGTACAGTTTAGAGTATGTTGATAATAATTATAACCATCTCTGTTATGAAGAATTATTGTTCCTATTTCATTGGCAATAATTTCTTTTTCATTAATCAGTTTTTCCCCATCACTGTTCATTTCTTCTGAATGTTCTTTCGTCACTCGATATACCATCCAAATACCAGATTGGTCTTCTTGGCTGAGATTTGGGTTAACTTCTGGCAGTTGCTTGGGAAAAATGATTTCAGCAGGGAGCGAATTATCAGAGCTATTAGAATTACCGCCACCGCAAGCGCTGAGTAATAACGCAGTGAGTAAAGTAAGAGCTGTTTTAATAATATTCATAGAATAGCTGTCCACATAATGAATAGCTATTCTAGATTAATCGTTAATTAAATCCAATTGATCTGATATTTATAAAATACTCTCTATCGGCATTACTGCGCTGCGGCCACCGTCTTTTTCTAATGTGGTATGTAATTCGGCAACCAACTCATTAGTCGCTTCAAGCACTGCATTCCAATAAGTTTCTCTATCTTCATTTGTGAGTGTTGTGAAATCAATGCGATCTGGAATTTTTCCATAAGGCAGGCTCGCAATAAAAGATTCTGAAGGTGCTAGCATCACCACATTATCGTAGTTTTCAGCTTTGGCTTTGCGCCAAGGAATGCCTTTGTCTAACCAGCCTGGTGTTATTTTAGGGAAAAAGTGTGGGTAGAATACGAGCCCATCTTCAATATTAAACGGCCCCGAAAAATGATAATCGACTAAGCCACCATCCCAATACCAACGGTTTTTTCCGCCTTCAAGTTTGGTAGGTTCCATCACCATTGGGATTGCGCCCGATGCGACCAGTGATCTGGATAAATTATCTGCTTTTAATTCGAGTGTTTCGGGAATGTGAAAATATGGCAGGGTGCTTCTTTCAGGGCTAATAATGACTCTTGGGTATAATGCTTCGACAGCTTTTGAAGAGAACAAATTGCCCGTTGCAGCGGAAAGCAAGCTAAAGCCTTGAGAAAACTTAGAGCGACCATTTAATAACTTTCGATTTCTTACGGCAACAATGTGCAGTTTTCTAAGTGGGTTCGAAACAATATATTGTGCGCGAGCAGGTGAAAATAAATTGGATAATATTTTATTAATATAGATGCTTATTTCTGCAGGTTTTATTTTTTCGCTATAACGCTGGTTGATATAAAGTTGTTCGAATTCTTTGAAACTTGCGAGTGGATCTTGTTGGGCATAGCAGGCCATGCGCCAAGATCCTATGCTAGAACCTAATAGAGAAATGTTTTGGCTGGCTTTGGGAAAAAAGTGTTCACTTAGGTATTGATCTAAGCGACTTAGCATAAGCCATTTTGGGCCGCCACTCGCCCCCACCATCAGTTTTATCCGCTCGGGTCTTAAGCCATACTCTTTTATTTCAGCTAAGGCTTTTTTGCCTGCTAATATCTGTAGGTTCATCACTCTATCCTAAATAACCGAGCTAATAGTATTTGCGGACACTGTTACATCTTATGAGTAAGGTGTGTGATGCCGACGCTATATAGTGCCGGAGTTAATTATGATCGCAATGATTTAGTGCTTATTTACAAAGAACACACTGTTGCATTAATTTCATGAAATGTACTTAAACTACTGATTGCAGGCGGCCGATATTGTCTTGAATAAAGTCTAAGAAAGTTTTTGTTTTTCGCGGCATCATGCGTGTTGGATACAATACAGAAACTGTTTGAGCCTCTAAAGGGTAGGGCGTACTTACTTGCTTTAAAGCGCCTAAGCGTCGTTGTTGGTCGGCAAGGTATTGCGGTAACTTGATCATTCCCATGCCACGAATGGCGCCAATTAATCTCATCTCAGCGCTATTCATGTTGAGTCGGCCTTTTACTGGAATGCTGATTGTTTCTGCCGCCGCTATTCTTTTTTTGCCTTGAATTACCTTGCTATCATTGCGCTTATGAAACTGCCAACTACTTTCGTTATTTTCTAAAATGACGTTGTAGTGTGATAAGTCGGCTAATTCTTTAAGAATAATTTGTGTGGCGCAATGTGGGCTGCAATAAATGCCTTGTGGCAAACTCATAAGCTCACGGACAATCATATCAGAAGCGGGTAATGGACTATCGTGAACGGTAAATACAAGGTCGTAATCTCGGCTATTATTCGGCAATTCACCACTGTAATGATTGATGGTTAAGCATATTTCTTTATATTGGCTTGTAAACTCTATCGCTAGCTGACCAATTTGCTGATTAAAAAATTCTTGGGGAAAGAGTATTTTTAGTGAGCCTCTGGGGTCTTCTCGCCAGCCTTCCATAAAATCTGAAACGTCTTCTAAGCCCTCCATTAAAGGCGCAGCTTGATTGTATAGTAATTGCCCAGCTTCGGTTGCCGCGAGGTTGCGAGGTCTACGATCTAATAATCGAATATTAAATTCAGTTTCGAGTTCGGTTAAGTGTCTAGATAAGCTCGACTTTGGCATGCCGAGTTCTTTTGCCGCTTGGGTGACAGACCCTGCCTGTAGGGTTTTGATAAAAAGTTTTAGATTATCGAGCTTCATGTTAGTGCACCCAATGTGTTTAGTGTTTCAAATATGAAATCTTTGTTTCTAATTATAGTGGCTAGTTCTATATCTGAGGTCAACTACAATGTGTCTAGTTTTATTAAACACCTATTAAATAGCTCACAAGAATGAGGAAGTACGATGTCTGATTTAGTCCCTATGATTAATGCCGCTCAATTTGCAGCCGATGTTGAAAGTGGTTCAGGTCTTGTTTTGGTCGATTTTTATGCCGACTGGTGTGGCCCTTGTAAGATGATTGCGCCAGTTTTAGAGCAATTAGCAGAAGAGTACGAAGGTAAGCTGAAAATTGTGAAAATAAATGCGGATGAAGAAGCGGATGTATTGGCAAAATACGCGGTGCGTGGTTTACCAACAATGATGGTCTTTAAAGACGGTCAATCGGTTGATGTGACCGTCGGTGCTCAGCCTTACCCTGCAATCAAAGCGATGCTAGAGAAGCATTTGTAAATATCTGAAAGCCTATAAAACTGGCCCAGCTAATTACTAATAAACCCCATGGCAGGTAGCGGCGAAAGCCGCTGCCTGTTGTTGTGCATTTTTCTAATGCATTAGAATTGTTGGCAGCCGTTTCATCTGTTTTTTGTTTCGCTTTTAATTCTAATTTACGTTGTTTATCTGCTTCTCTTGCTTTGGCTTTTTGCTGTTGCTTATACAGCGCGATGCCTTTCTCTATACCTTGGCTAATGATTTTGGTTTGTTCTTTTGTTTGCCCTGGTTTTTGAATGCCTTTGGCAACCTTTAAAGCGTCTATTTTGGTTTGTTCTGATAGTGGCTTAGGCATGGCTTTTCTGCTTTTTGATGTTGGTTATCAACGACATCAATGCAACGAGTATTCCACCACTTATGATACCCACTAAGGCACCTGCAAACATCGGCAATAGCGTTGTTACGATCACATTATTGATGCCTTCTGTTATGTGATGAATAGTGTCTTCAGCGCCAGGAATACCGTGCATCAAAATACCACCACCCACCATGAACATAGCAATGGTGCCGATAATTGTTAATGCTTTCATTAAACGCGGTGCAAAGGCTAAAAGTCCTTGGCCGATTGCATTTTTAATCGTTGCGGTGATGGTGCTTTTATCTTCTGACGTTTTTATTAAATAAAGGCCTGCATCATCGATTTTAACAATCGCGGCAACAAAGCCATAAACCCCAACCGTGAAAGCGATCGCAAGAAACGACAAGACAGTTAGCTGTGTTGTGAAGGGCTCTCCTTGTACGGTGCCGAGTAAGATAACGATAATTTCTGCGGATAATACAAAATCAGTACGAATAGCGCCTTTAATTTTATCTTTTTCAAACGCCACCAAATCGGCTTCTGGCTTTAATAGAGCTTGTTTCAGTGATTCTTTATTTTCACCGTGTTCTTTTTTATGCAGAAACTTATGAGCAATTTTTTCAAAGCCTTCGAAACATAAATAGGCGCCGCCGATCATTAATAGAATCATGACGGCCCAAGGAGCAATCGCACTGATCAGTAATGCGGCGGGCACTAGAATGAGTTTGTTTAGAAAAGAGCCTTTTGCAACGGCCCAAATAACCGGCAATTCTCGTTCTGCTCTTACGCCAGAAACCTGTTCAGCATTCAGTGCTAAATCATCACCGAGCACTCCGGCGGTTTTCTTTGCCGCTACTTTTGATAATACGGCTACGTCGTCGAGTACGCTGGCGATATCATCAAGAAGCATTAATAAACTACTGCCGGCCATGGTATTTCCTTCTGTGATATTTAATGTTCATCAATCATTTTCTCAGCCAAGAAAATGGATAGCAATATATACTTTTTTTCGGTCTTTGCGGCTATTAATTATTGAGCCTTTTTTGCAGCGCACTAGAATACGCGGATATCGCGGGGACTACGCTTGTCGCCATTGCACTGACCAAAGTTATTAGCAGTAGATAGAACGTATGCTTGTCGAAAATATTCGTACTGATTGATAAACTAAAATTGTCGCTGAGAAAACCATTAAGGTACAGCAAGCATAAAAATAGCAGTGCTAATGCAAATGCTGAGCTCGCAAGTATTATCAGTACTGCTTCAGTTTGAATCAATAAGAACAGGAATGATGGTGGCGCGCCTAAAGAGCGGATAATGGCAATTTCTCGTCGTCTTTCTCGAATAGACGTTAATAGCATGGCACTTAATCCCAGTAAGGATGCAAGCAGTACTATGCTTGATACGAGAATTAAGGTGTTTTCCATTATGGCGGTTACTTGCCAGAGTTGAGATAAGGCGACGCCCGGCAGAATGGCGGATAAGGGTTCAGCTTGGTAGTGGTTAATTTCACGCTGTATACGAAAGGTCGCCATTTTGGACTTTAGGCCGACCATAAAGGCGGTAATGGTTGGTGTGAAATTTTGTTTAATGCCATTTGGCCCATCGGTGTGTACCGCTTCGATGCCGCGTAAACTTACATGTACGGTTTGATCTACAGGTGTGCCGGTAGGCTTGAGGATGCCGACAATACGAAAGGGTTTGTCATTGTGTTGACTGAAGCTGGTGCTGGCCATTCCATGAGCAAGCACGATTTGGTTTCCTAGTTGATAGTTTAGCTGACGGGCGACGGCTGCTCCCAAGACTACGTCAAACACTGAGGAGAAGGGTTTCCCTTGAGAAAAACTCAGGCTTTGCTTCTGGCCATAGCGAAAGTATTTGAAATAATCGGTCGTCGTTCCCATAACCCGATAACCCTTGTGCGAATCACCGAGCGATATGGGTATTGTCCAAGCGACTTTCGGGTTGGCTGAAATATCTTGATAGCTTGACCAACTGACGTTATTGGTCGCATTTCCTAAGCGAAATACGGAATAGAGTAATAGATTGATATCGCCGGTTCGGGCGCCCACTATTAGATCAATGCCCGCTACCGTATTGTTAAAATTGGACTTTGTCTGTTGGCGGATATGCTCAATGCCTAGCAGTACAAAAATACTGACAGTGATTGCTAGAAACGTTAAAAAAACAGCACCTTTTCGGCTTAATAAACTGCGCCAAGCTAAGCGGATAAACATGAGTGACGACCTCTGGCTATATTAATGTCTTGCAACGCAACGGTTCTCGAAAAGTATTGGGTAAGTGATGGATCATGGCTGACGAAAATCAGCGTGGTGTTATGCTGCGTTACTGTCTCCATTAGTAAGGTCATAAAAGCATCGCGGCTTTGGCTATCCAATGCCGAGGTCGGTTCGTCTACTATTAATAATTCTGGGGTATTAATTAGCGAGCGGGCAATCGCCACACGCTGCTGTTGTCCTGTGCTAAGAGCCGAAGCGGGTTGATGATGCAATGCATCATTGATTCCTAGTGCTTTTAGCAGCTCTTTAGCACGAGAGTCCGTTTCTCTAAGAAAAGGCGCGCTGGTAAAATGGTTAGCGAGACGGATATTGTCCAGTGCTGATAGGTAGGGAATAAGATTGAACTGTTGGAAAACGAGACCGATATGATTGGCACGAAATGTATCTCTTTGGCGTCCCGACATCAGGTCCAATGATTGATCGAGTATTTTAATACCGCCCTCTGTTGGTATTAAAACGCCCGCTAAAAGATTTAGTAACGTTGATTTTCCTGAACCTGATGGGCCATAAAGAAAAACATGCTCTCCTGCTGAGACTGACCATTCGGGTATTTCTAGAATAGGGTCATGGCTTGTTTTGTCATAAGAGAATTGTAAGTTGCGTATTGATACTGTCACCTAAGCCCACCTCTTGTTGTTTAATACAGACATAATTATCGGTATGTTATATCATAACACTTATTGCGGGCGCTAATAGCAACGATCAGATTGAAAATACTGAGTCGCACCTACTAAGAGGATTTCTCTTGATGCATTTCACTCATAAATTATGGACCTTTCCAGGAATATTTCTGCTGCTATCCGGTATTATTACGGGTTATTCATCGGACTCAAAAGCAGTGACGGAACAAGCGACAGGAAAGGCCGAGGAGAAATATCGAACCATTGAGTGGGTCGAGTTAATGCCGAAAGACGATCTAGAAGCGATTATGAATCAACCTGATTATATTGACGAAATTGTTGATGGCTCTCCGGAAGATCAACTTAGCAATCGCGTTAAAAGTGCAATTGCGGCGGCCAGTGATCAGCGTTATCAGCAGGCATTAGAATCGACGCGCATCATTGAAGAATTTAATAATCAGTCTGTGCGAATTGCTGGCTTTATTGTGCCGCTTGAATTTGATGGTGAGCAAACGATCACTCAGTTCTTTTTCGTTCCGTATTTTGGCGCTTGCATTCATCTACCGCCGCCGCCGCCAAATCAACTTATCTACGTATCGTATCCGCAGGGTTTAAAGCTTGATGCGCTTTACGATCCTTTTTGGATTACAGGGGTGCTTAAAACCTCATTGGTTGAAAATGATACGGCTACGTCAGCGTATGCCATGGTTGTTAATTCCATATCGCCTTATGTGCCTGACTGATTTTTTATAATTACCTGATTTTTGTAACTATTCAGCAGGTTTTATAAATCGATCCATGATTGGGTATTTATTATACAAAACGGCGTAAATACCAGCTATTGCAAGTATTCATAGCGCTACGCTCCCTGTAGCCTTAGGTTCGGCATCCCTGCCTCGCATATTTGCTTCACAATTACCCAATAATAGATCTTTTTCTGTCTGAATTTTAGACACCTGAATAGTTACTGATTTTTTATAATTACTTAGTATTTTTATAATTAAGAATTGAGGCAATGCAGTAACTCTTGCTGAAGATTTTCGAACGCCGAATCGACTAAATCGATACACTCAATGCGGCTATCAAATGTCTCATCGACTTCTATTTCTGTTAGCACCGAGTCTGATTTGTTATAAGCGATAATGCCTTGGTCGGTGATAAATACCGCTTTAATGCGTTCGACATTAAGGCCTGTTAATAATGTCTGTAGATTGCTGCGGTTAAAGGTAAATGTATTCTTGAATATCCAACCTTGGCTGTAAAACCCTTCTCCTTTGTTCGTGATGCTAACGTAACCACAAGATGGAAGTATGGGAGCGCTATTAAACGGCGGCTCTATTTCTTTGCTTATGTGAGGGTGATTATCACCTACATAAGATGAGGAGGGCATTAGCCATTGTTGTTGGATTTCTCCCATACTCGTTTGATATAGCGCTTGTTCGGTATGCGAGTATTTATTTTCTATGTATTCCAACAGTGCAGGATAATCGTTGGGCTGGTACTGGTCAGACTTGTTGGCGATGATGATATCAGCCACTTCCAATTGTTGGTTAAAAGATGGATGAGTCGTATAGCGTTCAGTCTGAATCTTTCGTGCATCAACCAATGTAAGCGTCGCGCGAAGATCAATAATACTGCGATAATGTTCACTGCTAAGAATGTCTAGCACTTCTTTAGGATGGCCAAGTCCGGTAGGTTCAATAATTAACCGATGAGGCTTAGCGTGGGCGATTAACATGTTCAGTGCAATGTGCATGGACAGGCCCGCAGCGCAGCACATACAGCCACCGGGAACTTCTTTAATATAAATCCCTTGCTCTACTCTATCTTTTCCATGCAATAAGCTGCCGTCTATTCCGACTTCGCCAAATTCATTAACGAGTACCGCCCAGCGTTCGTCCTCGGGCTTCTGTTTAAGTAAGTTTAAAATAGCCGTTGTTTTACCAACCCCCAGAAAGCCTGTGATGACATTGGTGGGGATCGCTTTAAATGTAGACATATGAATCGTTCTCTTTCGGTATTTGTGTCTCTACCGTATTTAATTAATGGCATTGATGGTCTGTAGTTCTACAGTCTTTGCATAGAGAGCTATTGCGGATATGCCCAAGGGCGATGAAGGCCGCGCCTAATACGGAGGCGATTTTCTCCCCAGCTTCTCCGAGTAATTCATGACCCCAAAATGCCGTTGGAATTAGGATGCTGAGGCCAAGCAAACCGAATACGATAACGCTTAGGTTTCTATGTTGACGACAGCCCATTGTCAGTGCAATTAGGCTGGTGGGAATAACCGCAATGAGTAGCCATTGATGAAAATTCTCGTCTCCAAATATACTCGTACTCAACGCAGGTAGCATGATGAGAATAATGGGGAGTAATAGACAATGAATAGTGCATGCTGTGGATAGACCGATCGCGATTTTGTCGATATTAATGGATGCAGATTTCATGTTATTTCCTTTGAACGTAATGGCCTATCAGGCTAGGTTTATCAAAAATTAATTTTATTATTTTCATGATTGAGTATTTCTGTGCCTTGTCGATTATGAATAATCCATTGAACTTGCAGAGATGTAATGTGTGGAAATATGTCTAAAAGACGAATCAGAACGGAGTGGAGGCGACCTGGTTTCTCACAGAGGTATGCATAACTGATTTTTATATCGTTATGGGAGCTACTATTAGCGCCGAGTAGATCAGAAAAATCGGCGGACTGGTGCTTCAGCACGCAGCCTCCGTCATTAAAGAAAAATAGGTCAGTAGGATTTTTTAGGCGGGCGCGAGTGACTTCAACCATTGTCTGATCTTCAGCGCTGCCTATACCATGTTCAAAGCCAAGCAGGTTCATCGCAGGAGAATGAAGTTCCACAGACAATTGGCTATCATCCAGTACAATATGTACTTGTGCCTTACCATGAATATGTGGGCCTAGCGACTCAGTATGTTCCGAGTGTGTTTTTATTTCGTTACCAAAAGCTGATGTGCTTATGGCGAATATCAATGACACTCTTACAATGACTCTGGCCAGATTCTGAAAAAACGGTCGCATGATATAAATCCCTGCTTTTTAAGCGAAATCGAGCGTTAATAGCAAACGTTTTTGTCCGTCACCATGATTAGGGGAGCGGTGTATTAATCCTTTATCTTCATTTCCTTGCCAGCGCCCACCTTTTAATAATGCTACGTCGCCAGTTTGCATTGATTGAATATGACAGGGCTGTTGAAGTAAGCCTGACTCATCATCACTTAACCCGTTATTACCTGCGCCTAGTTTGCTTCGGTCCGCAAATTCATTCGGTACCCATTCAGTCGCAGGGCCCGCGTAGGTGGTTATTAAGCGAGAAGGAACTTGGTCAACATGAAATCTAGGGCACATTGGCGAATCGATAACTCTCAAGCGCAAGCCGATGATATCTTGATCAAATAAGCAGGCGAACATATCGGTGAGCAAGGTTATATCGTCAAGCAACGCTTCACGATGCTCAAAGTGCGGCATGTGCAGTGCCAGCTTTTTAGCGACATCTTGAATAGGGGACGAAAACTGAAGCTGGCTGAACGTATTTATCGCAAGCAAGGCATTAACCGACTTGTCGATGTCGGCTGAAGGGTCTCGCTGCCAGAGCGCAATATGAATATCTTGCTCATAGAAGGATGTCCAAATCTGTGGATCAGCAGAGGCTGCTATACCGTATTTATTCTGAATCAACGATGAACGGATATTCGTTATTGGTTGCTGATTTGATGTGTTTGAAGCGTTGCTAGCAAGGTTCATAGTGATTTTTCCGATAGAGGAAATAAAAAGGATTCATCATCTGTTAATACGCAAGTGATCAGAGTGTTCGATAAATATTACTTGAGTGTAATGTTATAGTATAACATTTAAAATGTAAACGAGCTGCTTTTGATCACTGGCCGACAGCGGGAACAATAGGTACAATCTACTCAACTTAAGCAATTAGAAAGAATGATTACGATGGGTAGAGCGTATCAGAACCGTAAGCTGTCTATGGCTAAAACGGCTTCGGCAAAAACCAAAGTTTATTCCAGATATGGCCGTGAAATCTATGTTTGTGCAAAAGCAGGGGGCGCAGACCCGACGGCTAATTTGTCGTTACGTGGAATGATCGAACGTGCCAAGAAAGACCAGGTTCCTTCTCACGTTATTGATAAAGCGCTGGCAAAAGCGACTTCGGGTATTGGCGAAAACTATGTGCCAGCATTGTATGAAGGTATGGGCCCTGGTGGCGTTATGGTACTTATCGGTTGCTTAACCGATAACGGTAACCGTACTTTTGGTGATATTCGTGGTGTTTTCACTAAGAATAAAGTGAAAGTAGGCAGCCAAGGTTCTGTGTTACATATGTTTGATCATCGCGCGATGTTTGTATTCGCAGGGGATGATGAAGATACGGCATTGGAAGCTTTGATGGAAGCCGATGTTGATGTGAGTGATATCGATTGTGAAGATGGCATGGTGACGGTATTAACCCCACCTAATGAATTCTTCAAAACGAAAACGGCCTTAACCGCGATGAATCCTGATATCGATTTTGAAGTGCAAGAAATTACTTACTTGCCTCAAATGGAGCATCCGATCACCGGTGATGATGCGGCAGCCTTTGAGCGTTTTTCTGATATGTTGAATGAACTAGAAGATGTTCAAGAAATCTATCACAATGGTGTGTTTGAAGATTAGCAAAAGCCTTCGTTGTTAAAAGCAAGGAGTACTCAGAGACTCCTTGTTGTTCTATTTTTTACTCCCTCATATTTTTACTTCCTGGTATTGTTTCAATCGATTCACTTTCATGCGGCTGAAGTCTATCTTTAAGTTCTTTTTACTTAAACACGGTCTACTTCGAGCGTCTGCTAATCATTAGTAATGTATTCACTAATAATGTCCAAATTAAGTCGCGCATCTGCAAGAAAAATACATTAGTCTAGTATTCTGAATGTGACTGCCTTTGGATAATAATAAAATGAAAAAATCTATCTCAATATTAGCACTTCCTTCTTTACTATTATTAACGGCCTGTGCCGGTCAAGTTCCGAGTGACTTAGGCCTCGTCAACGGTGAAGTGTTACGCCCTTGTCCAGATAAGCCTAATTGTATTCAAACCTACGCACCAATGGATAAATCACACTTCCAAAAACCTTTAACAGTTAAAGCAAACAATGAAGAAACCAAGCAGGCGATTAGCGCGGCTATCGTCGAAACAGGCGGACACATCATCAGTGAAAAATCATTGCGGCCTAATGGTATTTATTTACATGCTGAATATGAGAGTGATTGGTTGAAATTTGTAGATGATGTTGAAGTGCTTATTAAAAACGACGCGATACATATTCGTTCTGCCTCACGACTTGGACATTCCGATATGGGTGTTAATGCAGAGCGATTTGAAAAGATTAAAGCCGTTTACGAACAATAATTAGTATTGAGTGATTTATAATGATTAGCCAGTGGCAAGACTTAGGAGATTTTTTTGTCTATCGAAAAAATGAGGTAGATTATCGAATATTTTATCGAGACAGTCTTCAGAACCATCCACAAGAAATTAATAAACCGGTACTGCTATTAATTCATGGATTTCCAACGGCAAGTCTTGATTGGCAGCATATCTGGGATGAGTTGAGTCATTATTTTCGCTTATTAACGTTAGACATGATTGGCTTTGGTTTGTCCGATAAACCCGAGGTTTATGAGTATACTATTCATGATCAGGCTGATATTTTTCAAACATTATTAAATAACTTCAACATCACTGATTATCATATTCTTGCTCATGATTATGGCGATACCGTCGCTCAGGAGTTATTAGCACGTCAACTCGACATACAAAAAAAACGACTTTCAACTTCTTCATCGATAGGGAAAATTCACAGTACGATTCTTTTGAATGGTGGGTTATTTCCTGAAACCCATCGACCTGTACTAATGCAAAAATTACTCATCAGTTCTATAGGGCCTTGGTTAATAAGATTTTATTCCTACGAAAAATTTAAAAAAACATTTTCTCATATTTGTGCGCAGCCGATTGCCGAAGAAGAGTTAGCCAGTTACTGGCAACTTTTGCAGTATAATAATGGCACTAAAGTGATGCCGAAACTGATTCGCTATATGCAAGAGCGTAAACAGTATCGAGATCGTTGGGTGGGGGTATTAGAAAATATCACGATGCCACTGCGGTTAATTGATGGTATTAATGACCCAATATCAGGGCAGCATATGGTTGAACGCTATCGGCAGTTAGTTAAACAGCCTGACATTGTTGAGCTGAAAAATATTGGGCATTATCCGCAAGTAGAAGCACCTAACAAGGTGCTTGCAGCGGCTTTAGAATTTTGGAAAAAACATCACATAGTCACTGTTTGAATGAGCGTTATTACTTGGAGATAAAGGTATTCACCACGGTGTTTTTACCCCTAGCGTATTAGCGATCGCGAGTGCGGAAGAAATACCGCCTTCTAATAGTGGAACCCCCCCTCCTAGATAAGATCCGCAAAACCAAATACGATTATTTGATTGTTTCATCGATGCCTTAATCGCAGCAATGTGCTCTAAAGCAGAGTAACTCATGACAGGACGTTCGAAGGTGACATTCGCTAATATCATGCTAGAGTCTATATCTGTTGTTGGATGCCAAGTTTGAAAAACAGGTAAGCAATCTTTGACCGAGTTCATGGATTTATTGAGGCAAACGGTTGCCATAGGGCGCGGTTGTTTGCTATCAACGGAATAGCACACCGGGGATAAATCCTGCCAAGGACGAGGGTAGATACTCTGATCACGATGAACAACCATTTGGCTAACGGCAACAGGAATTCCATAGCAGTGGTCAGCTAATTCAGGTTGCTGTTCTGCAACCATAGGCCCAGCATGCTGCGGTTGCGTTGCAATAACTACGTGGTCAAACTGGTAGCGTTCACCATCGCTTAATAATACTTCGCTGGTATTTTTATCTTGTATCACTTTTTCTATTTGGCTATGAGTTTTTACGGCATAGCCTTGTGTTATTTTGCTGACAATATCGGCGACACCATGAGTCGCTTTCCACACCCCTTCTTCAGCAACACCACACGCGAGATAGCCAATAATCATACCAGCAGGGTATTGTTTAATGCTGTTGTAATCACAGGTACAAATAGTCGATAACATAGGCATTAATACTTGATCAACAAATGCGGAATTTGTATGTGGCCACTCCAGTAAAAACTCGCCAAAAGTGATGTTATTTAATAAAGCCAAGTTCACTTTTTTAATTTCATAGAAAAACTTTATAGAAGCGATACCGAGCATTAAATTGGAACGAGATAAACGCTTAGGACTGTTTAAAAAAGAGAAACTGTATTTGCCAATATGATAATTTTTATAATGAAAGACATCGGCGCCCGTATGTGTAAAGAAAGCGCCGGAATGGTCGGTGCGTTCAATCTCAATACCAAGAGTCTGGTAGAGGTTGAATAAGTCTTGATAATAGCCTTTGGTAATGATGCGCAATGGAATGTCGATAATGACGCTTTCATCTGCGTAGCCAACATCAACAGAATACGCGCCCATTCCCGGTGCCGCATGACGTTCAAAAAGGGTGACGTTATATTTATCTTTTAGCAACCAAGCGGCAGACAATCCTGCGATACCACTGCCTATGACGGCTAAAGTTGGTTTGCTCATGTTTTTTTCCAAGCCGTTGTTATTATTTAGAGGACAAATACTATCATTATTTCATCGCGCATAGTGTGATGAATGCTACCCAGCTTCCTATCTAAGTAGAAAGAATGCTTTGATAAAGCAGACATAATGAGACTTTTTATCTGGCTAACAGGGGTTTTTAAACATACTTGCACGGATAGGCTGACGCCGCGCTATTGATGGTATAATCTATTGACATTATTGGGTTTATTAAAGGAAAAAACTTGAGCAAGTTTACCCGTTTTATTCGCCATCAGCAGCGTGTCCGGCATGCCGTTTATCAAACTGAAAGTAATATTAAGCGAGCCGTATGGCGTGCTGCAGGGGTGATGATAGGCCTTGTGATATTGCATTCTTCGGCCATGGTTTTTCTAGAAGGCATGACTTTCTGGCAAGGCATTTGGTTAACGCTGACAACAATTACGACTGTAGGTTATGGCGATTTATCCCCAAAAACAGTCGCAGGACAGGCCGCGACGATTGGCCTGATGTATATCTGTGGTATCACACTCATGACGTTTTTGATTAGCGATTACGTTGATTTTCGTATTGCTCGTCGAGAAAAAATTCGTACCGGACACTGGAACTGGAATATGGAAGAACACATTTTAATTATTAACTCGCCTAAAAATAGTCGTGATAATTATTTTATTCGCTTAATTACTCAGATACGTGAAAATGCTGAGTATGCAGAAACTCCAGTTCAGTTATTGAACATAGATTTTCCTGATGGTTTACCAGATTGCTTAAGAGAACTTGGCGCTGTGCATGTTCACGGTACGCCAAGCAAGCCTGAAGATTTAGCGCGAGCTGGTGCGTCTAGAGCCAAGCATATTGTTGTATTGGCCCGAAATGAATATGCCAGTGATAGTGATAGCTTTACGTTTGATATTGCGCATCGTTTAAATGAATTACACGTTTGCCATAAAGCAATTATTGAATGTGTTATTGATGATAACCGTCAGCGCATGAAAGACCTAGGCGTGAAGTCGGTATTAAGACCGATTCGTTCTTACCCTGAAATCATCGTGCGCTCAATGGATGCACCTGGTTCTGAAGTAATTATCGAAGACATGTTTACGCGCGCCAATGATCACCCTCATCGCTATCCTGTTTGGTTAGAAGGCGAGCCTTGGGCGGATGTAGTGAATGCTTTAATTCAAGCGAATTTGGGCACAGCGTTAGGCTATGTGACAAAAGAAGGAAATGTGGTTGCCCACCCGAAGGGCGATGAACATATTCATGCGCAGTCTTTGATTGTATTAGTCAAAACGGAATTTCAGCCTGAAGAGAAGCAGGTCACGATTGCGCTAGAAGAATATTTTCAGAAACAAATATCGGCTAAGCGATGCTTGAATGAAGATAATTTAGAGGATGAGTCAAAAGAAAAAAGCGCTACCGCTGATAATAGCGCTCATCATGATGAACTAGATAAAGATGAGCTAGGAAAAAATACCTTAGATGAAAAAACTAAGGATTAATCATCTTGGCTAACCTTGTAGATTAAAGCCATCTTTAGAAGATGGCTTTAATTCCTACGGCGGGAATGGTTGGCAGGTCTGTTTCATTTTCTCGTTTGCTATAATCCGCATTTTCATAATTGTAGCCCACCACATTTTCTTGCCCGTAGATATTTAGAACTTCGAAATATAAATCCATTTGCCAATCATCATATTTAAATGAGCGGTCTGCTCTTACGTCTAAGCGATGATAATCGGGCAGTCTTTTGGAATTAAGATCGGCATAAATAGGATTAAATAAACCTGGGTTATCTGCATCATTTGCGTCTTCAGCAGCAATGATGGGTGTTACCAGTTGGCCGCTTTGATAACGCCATTTAAAGCCAACTTGCCAGTCTTGATTTAGTTGATAGTTGGACACGAGATTTACAATCCAAGGCTGGTCATAACTGTATTTAAACGACTCACCTGTGATTAAATTTTTGCGCTTAGTTTCAGAGTAAGCAATGGATAACCAGCCGTACCAATCGTCAGAAAGTATTTTATTGGTGAAAAACTCAAATCCCCAAGCTTCACCATTAGCATCATTGGTATAACGAGGTAGCGCATTATATTCTTCGGCTGAAAGGTCAGGGTAAGAGTCGGCACTGGCGCGCGATACGATAAGATTATTTAAGTCTTTATAATAACCTTCTACTTTCCAAAACCAGCTTTCATTAAATTGATGCTCAATACCCAATTCGTAATGAGTTGCTTCGGTCTGCTTTAAATCAGGATTACCAAAGTCTTTTGTATAGCTGCCAAAATTATCTGGAAGTTTATGGTAGTCGCCATAAGCTGCGGTAAAGGCCCAGTCATCATTTAAAAGCAATCGGCTTTGCAGCTTAGGTTCGATAAAATTTTGCTCGGTATAATCATCATAAGCGATCGCAATACCTGGGGTTAGCGTCCAAAAATTATTTACCGCCCAGTTGTCCGCTAGGTTTACATCGATGCTGTTAATCGTAATGTTGTCAGAAGAAATAATCGCTTCTGTGCTATCAACCAAGCGACAATCAACTCTGAATTCATCACAAGGAGGGCCATCAAAGCGGCCATTAAGATCGATATCGCGTAAAGTATAATCAAATCCCCATAGCAACTCATGCTGATAGCTTAGGATGCTGCTCCATTGTGAGCGCACAGAATAATCTACTGAGTTAATATCTATTTTGTTTTCTAGGCCAATGGCAAAATTTAGTTCGCGATTAAGGCGCGAAAGGCTGGATATATGACTGCCACCTTGGTCGTTGTATTGTTCCCAAAGAATGCTTTGGCTATCAAAATAATCTGAAAATTCTGCGCCACCACTTAAGCCAGGATCTTGCTGAACTTGATCCGAGTCTTCATCAAACAAGATGCCCGCTTTATCTCGTGCGCCCAATAAATTAATGCTGACCTTTTCTTGTGTGGAAATTTGGTATTGATACTTACCTTGGTAATCATAGTATTCAGGTAATGTGGTTAATTCAAAATCTTCATCATCAAGGAAGTTTTCAATGTAGTACTGAAATAAACTTTGCCTTGCTGATAAATAAAATCCTTGTTTCTCATCGATATTTTGTTCAATAAAAATACTGGCTTTTAGGACGCTCAAATCGATGATTGTTTGTCCTTGGTCGAGGTAAGGATCGCGAGAATTTGCGGTAATGACTGCCCCAGTCGCATCATGATATTGAGCAGGGAAAGCGGCGGCATCCAGACTAAAATCTTTGATTGAGTTGTCGTTAAGAATGCTGGATGAATCACTGTGAAAAATGTAGCCAACAGGAATAAAGTCGATTAAATAGCGATTGTCTGCCGGGGAAGAACCTCGCACAGCAGGTGCTGCCCGCGGACCTGTACCAAAAGTAACTCCAGGCAGACTGCCTATCGCTTGCAGTGGGTCGTTACCAGCACCAGGTACTTTTAATAGTTTATTTACACCAATTTCACTTTGGGATTCTTCTTTACTCTCAACTTGGATGGCATCCAGTTCTAATGCAGTCTCTTGAATATTGGTATCAGCTGCAATACTGCTTAGCGTAATGAGGTTGAGCATTAGCAGTGATAATATTTTTATACTGTCCATTAGGGATATCCCGTTATTTTTATTCTGTGGTATACGCATCAATATAATATTTAGATCAAATTATTGGAAGTGAATAGATGATGACACGGGCATGATAAATTTCACTATTTCGTTATAATGCGTTTCATTCTATTTCTTATACATACTCGGCAGGCTCTATCGTGACTCAGTTTCGTCCATGCATTGATTTACACCAAGGTCAGGTTAAACAGATTGTTGGCGGTAGCCTTAATGATCAAGGTGCTGATACTAATTTTGTTAGCCAATACGATGCGGCTTATTACGCCAGTTTGTATCGAAAGCATAATCTGCAGGGCGGGCATGTGATTGCGTTAGGCCCAGGGAATAAAGAGGAAGCCCTAAAAGCCCTAGCGGCATGGCCTAATGCTTTACAATTTGGTGGTGGGGTGAATCAGACTAACGCGGCTGAGTTCTTAAAGGCGGGTGCTTCTCATGTCATTGTGACATCTTACCTTTTTGAAAAGGGGCAGTTTTCTTGGGATCGCTTAGAAGCTTTAAAAATTGAAACAGGTAAAGAGCGCTTGGTATTGGATCTGAGCTGTCGCCGAACGGCCACAGGCTGGAATATTGCCACTGATCGCTGGCAAACCGTGACAGAAACCGCCGTTGATAGCCAAACTCTGACGGAGCTGGCCAATCATTGTGATGAGTTTTTAATTCATGCCGCCGATGTAGAAGGTTTGCAGGCCGGAATTGATGAAGAGCTTGTTACCTTATTAGGTCAGCACGCTTCTATTCCGGTGACTTACGCAGGTGGAGCACGTTCGATTGAGGATTTAAAGCGTGTTGATGAGCTATCTCATGGCAAAGTCGACCTCACCATTGGCAGTGCTCTTGATATCTTTGGTGGTAAAGGAATTACCTTAGAAGAATGCTTAACTTGGAATAAGCGCTAAGACTTTTGAGGTACTTAGCCATAATGTTCCTTTAATAATACTTTTGTATGAGTGAATAACTGACTTTACTTTAGTTCGAATTTTGTGCAATATGCGTTCGTCTTGTTATCTTATAACATACCGTATTGGGTTCATTACTTATCTGATCCTTAATTTTAACGCTAGGTCATAGAGAGTTCGGTTCATTTCATCATGAAAACACACTATTTTACTCACTGGTTGCGCTCTAAGCAGTTGCCGTTACTACTAAGCTTTATGCTGGTAGCGATGGCGACTGTACAGAATTTGCATGAACAGTTAGAGCATCATGGTGTTACCTCTATCGATTGTGAATACTGCATACTGGCTCAGGGTAATGATACGGGCTTAGCACCGCTATCGATTACATTTCCAACGGTATTCGCCCACATCTCTTTGGCCGTATTAGGACAAACTAATACACCCTTAACGTTAGCCCATGCTTTTTCTGCTCGCGCCCCTCCAGCAACCTCCAATACCTTTTAGTTACTAAAGTGTTTATTTTCCAAGCCTTCTCATGGTTATTCATCGTGCTTGGTTTTTATTATGTTGTACGTTGCATTCTTATTTAAGCGAGTATTTTTGTTGCTCGTAGGAATGTGAATATTGGTCTGTGGTTGAGTATTTATGAAGTTATTTCCCGTGGTATTGAAAGCCTCTTTTGTTGCATCTGTTGCCGTGTCATCGACTGTGCCGTTTGTGCAAGCTGAAGAAAAAGAATTAGAAAGTATTACCGTTAATGCCAATATATTTGGCAAATCAGCGCAGGAAATATCTCAGCCCGTCACGGTATTAAGCGAAGAAGCGTTAGATCGCCAGCGTGCAGGCAGCCTAGGCGAAACCCTAGCGTTGCAGCCTGGTATCAATAACAGCAGTTATGGCTCGGCGGTAGGTCGCCCTGTGATTCGAGGGTTAGGTGGCGCTCGGGTTAAAATTTTACAAGGGGGCATCGACACTATGGATGCTTCTTCAGTCAGTCCTGATCATAGCGTAAATGTTGATACTCACAGTGCGACCCAAGTTGAAGTCTTACGTGGCCCGGCAACATTAATGTATGGTAGTGGTGCTTTTGGTGGCGTGGTGAATGTCATCGATGGTCGCGTACCTAATGGCAATAATCGTGATGAGACTGACCTGAATAATGAAGTGACGTTAGGCTTTGATACGGTAAACCATGGTAAAACCTTAGGGCTCAAACACCGAGGCCAGCAAGATAAGTTTCATTGGGCGCTGAATGCCAATACATTCAGCAGTGATGAATACAGTATCCCTGATCTGAAAGAGCATGAAGATCATGAAGAAGAGGGGCATGAAGAAGGCCATGACGAGTCAGACAGTGATGTATTAGAAAATTCAGATATTAGTAAGCGCGATAATATTACGCTAGGCACGAGCTATGTTTTTGAATCCGGTTTTGCGGGTATTGCCATCAGCCGAAGTGAGAGCGAGTTTGGCTTACCAGGGCATGCGCATCATCACGATGAACATGAAGGCGAAGAGCATGATGATGAGGAACATGGTGAAGAAGGCGGTGCACGTATAGAGATGCTGCAAACCCGTCTTGATGTTGATAGTCGTTTTGATCAACCTTTTCAGGGCAGTGAACATTTAAAGCTGCAACTGGGGATGAATAACTACCAACATAAAGAAATTGAAGGTGGCGCTACGGGCACTAAATTTACCCGCAAAGGGTTTGAAGGTCGTGCTGAGTTGTTGTTCGAGCCTGCCGCTAATATCGTCAATGCTATTGGCATTCAAGTCGCTCAAGATACCTTTGAAGCGATTGGTGATGAAGCCGTTGTGCCGGTGACAGATAGCGAGTCTTATGGCATCTTTTGGTTAGGCGAAACTCAGCTGCAGCAATGGACGGTTGAATTAGGGGCGCGTATCGACTTTGTTAAGCGATCACCTGAACAGCCCGATACGATACATAATAATTGCATTGCGACAGGTTTGACCCCTTCTGATTACGATGACCAAAGCTATCACAATAACAGCTTATCATTAGGAGTTGTGCGTCCATTATTTGATGCACCCGAATCGGGCTGGCAGGTTCGTGGGTCGATTACTTCTGCCTCAAGAGCCCCTGCGACAGAAGAATTATTCTCTTGTGGCGCTCATGCAGCAACACAAACCTTTGATATCGGTAATCCTAATCTCGATGCGGAGCGAGCATTTAATATTGATGTTGGTATAGAAAAAGTCCGTGGTGATTTCACGGCTGCTTTTAACCTATATACAAACTCGATCAATGATTTCATCTATGCGCAGAATACGGGCTCTGAAGTGGATGAGTTAGCGGAATATGTTTATGTGCAGCAAGATGCCAAGTTTGTCGGGGGAGAGATCGATCTGGCCTATCAATTTGCTAAAGGCTGGGCAGTCACCGCAATGGCTGACGGAGTCCGCGGTAAATTGAATGATTCAGATGCTAGTGGTAATGATGAGCTACCTCGCATGCCGGCAGATCGTATTGGCTTAGGCATTGAAGTGTCTGGTGCTAGCTTCCTTCAAGGTGCTTCTAACTGGACATTATATAGCCAGTTAATTCAGGTGCAGAAGCAAGATCAGATTGCTGCAAATGAAGAAATGACAGAAGGCTATAACTTACTCACGGCAGGTATTAGCTATCAGGTTATGTTGGCCAGCAGTGAATACAATATTGAGTTGAAAGGAACGAACTTATTGGACGAAGAAGTTCGACAGCATGCTTCGTTTGTTAAGGATCTTGTGCCGCAGGCAGGCAGAGGATTAAATTTAGGCGTAAGCGCTAAATTTTAATTCAATAAATACCACATCCCTTGCGGCATAAACTAGCAGGGGATGAAAGCTGTTCTATACTTAATTTTCAATAGGAAAAATAGTATAGGCCGTGGTCATGAATTTTCTAAAGAACATCAGCATTAAGCATAAGCATTTTATTATTCTTTGCTTTGTCATATGCGGTTTGGTTCTAACGACACTCGCAAGCGTCTACGAGTTTGGACGCATTGCTTCGTTATCTAATATTCTATTAGTGAAAGAACGATTAAATGTTGAGGTTCTCTCGCTGCGCAAGCACGAGAAAGACTTCTTTGCGCGAAAAGATATTAAATATAATGAAAGCTTTCAGGAAACAGCTAAGAAAGTTCATGCGCACATTAATGAATTAAATAAATCGTTAATATCAGAAGGCTTGGATGGTGTTCATGCGAAAGTATTGGATGACCTGGTTGTTCAATATAATACAGCCTTTCAGAAATTAGTTGCCTTGCAGTTAGAGATTGGTTTGGACGCTAAATCTGGGCTTTATGGATCTTTAAGAAATGCGGTTCATGATATGGAAAAACTGGCCAAAGAAGCGAATGAATATGAAATTCTTTTTCATATGTTAATGCTTAGACGCAATGAAAAGGATTTTATGCTGCGTCGAGATCCTAAATACATGGAAAAATTCAATAATAATATCAGTAATTTCGAAAACGCTTTGGCCACAATTCAGCCTGAAAAATTGTCACAAATGCAGAGCAGTCTCAATAAGTACCAAGCAGACTTTAAATTATTATTTGCCAAAGAATCTGAGCTAGGCCTTGATGCCGAAACAGGGTTGATGAATGAGTTGAGAGGTACTATTCATGAAACAGAAGTTGCTTTTGAAGATTTAACTAAATTTGTCAGTGACGAAATTGAGAAGGCGACGACCAACGCTTATACCATTCTTGCCATCATTATTGGTGTCATCTTTCTTTTAATCTATACCTTGATGACCATCGTTTCGAAGGCAATTTATCAGCCCGTGCAATCCATTACTGAAAAAATTCATACCATTGCGACCAATCTTGATTTGACTCAGCTGGTCAATCACATATCTAAAGATGAAGTGGGCACTTTATCAAAATCATTTGATGCATTGATTGCTAGTTTACGCGATACCGTTAATCAAGTTAAAGACGGCTCTATTCAGGTAGCGCAAGCTTCAGAAGAAATGTCTTGTATTACGAAAGAAGTTGGCGACGCCAGCGAGCAGCAGAAGCAAGAAATTGAACAAGCGGTGACGGCAATTAATGAAATGACTTCGACAATTCAAAGTATTGCTGAAAGTGCGAATGCCGCATCCTCAGCGGTGAGTGATGTTACGCTAGAAATTGGCCGCGGTAAGGAAGTCTCAGATGATGCTAAGCAGGAAATTGAACGCTTAAATCAAGAGGTTGAAGGTGCGGCTCATGCGATTGAAAAGCTGCAAAAAAATAGTGAAAGTATTGGTGATATTCTTTCTACCATTAGTGCGATTGCAGAACAGACCAACTTACTTGCATTAAACGCCGCTATTGAAGCCGCCCGAGCGGGTGAACAAGGTCGTGGTTTTGCGGTGGTTGCTGACGAAGTGAGAACGTTAGCTAGTCGTACACAAGAATCGACAGAGTCTATACGTGAAAATATTACACAGTTCCAGCGTGGGACAGCAGAAGTCGTTGATACGGTAACGCGCTCTCGTACGCGTGCCCAAAGCGGTATTGAAAAAGTGTCTGAGTCTAGCCAGATTCTGGATTCTATCTACGACAATATTTCTAATATTAGCGATATGAATACGCAAGTTGCAACGGCGGCTAAAGAGCAGGGTTATGCATCTGAAGAAATAAATCGTAACGTGGTACGCATTAATGAACTAGCCAATGTTTGCCATGAACAGGCAAATCAAGCGGCGCAGGCGAGTACTGAACTCGCCCAGCTTGGTTCTGAGCTGCAAGGAACGGTTCAGCGCTTTAAAGTATAAATAGTTAATAAAGATACCTTGCTACTCAAGGGAATATATGGGAAAACGATATCTGTTTTCTCATATATTCTATTTGGTAATCTTCATGTCTCCGCTTGAATTATTTAAAAACCTCAGTGAATCTACCCGTCTGTACAGTTTGTTACTCATTAAGCAAGAGCAAGAGTTATGTGTCTGCGAGCTTATGGAGGCACTTGAATTAAGCCAACCCAAAATATCTCGCCATCTAGCACTATTACGCGAAGCGAATTTATTAGAAACAGAGCGTCGTGGTCAGTGGATCTTTTATCGTTTATCAAGCCAGCTTGAAGACTGGGCGATTGATATTATCGAACTTGCTAATCAACAACATGATCTTACAATACTGAATCGCCGCCTTGCCGATATGGGAGGACGTCCTGAGCGAATGCAGCAATGTTGTTAATAATTAATGCAGGGTTAAATTTGTTCAAGGTCTAAACATACATTTCCCAATAAAGTATCTCAGCTGATCTACACTTAGGGTATTGATCTGTTGAGAAGCACTATGAAAAATAAAGTCCTCATTGTCGAAGACAGTACTGTCATCCTAAAAATTCTTAAGCATTTGGCCAAGCAGTCGCTTGACCTAGAGCCTATTTTCGCGACGTCTATGTTAGAAGCTCAATCACTTTATCAGCAGCATAAAGATGAATTGTTCGCAGGCATTATTGACCTAGCATTACCTGATGCTCCTAATGGTGAATTGGTTAATTTTTTATTAGAAGAAAACTTTCCCGTTGTTGTACTTACCGGTAGTTATAATGACGAGCGACGTGCAAGTTTGGTGAAACAAGGTGTTGTAGACTATGTCGTAAAAGAGAGTCGTTACTCTTATCGCTATGCTATTAATATGATTAATCGCCTGTTTAAAAATCAGAATATAGAAGTATTGGTCGTTGAAGACTCTAAGCAATATAGAAAGCACATTAGCCGCTTATTGATCGCACATAAATACCAAGTTTTAGAAGCTGAGAACGGCATTGAAGCGATGGCTGTAATAAAACAACATCCACATATTATGATGGTAATCACCGATTATAATATGCCAGAGATGGATGGCTTTGAGTTAGTACAAGCGATACGTCGCCAGCATGAAAAATCTAATATGATTATTATTGGGCTGTCGGGAGAAGATGGAGGCTTGCTATCGATTAAGTTCATTAAAAATGGTGCAGATGATTTTCTTAATAAACCGTTTCAGCAAGAAGAATTTTATTGTCGTATTACCAATAATATCGAATCACTAGAGCAGCTTCATAAAATACAAGATCAAGCGAATCGTGACTATTTAACCTCTTTATATAATCGAAGATACCTCTGTGAGCAGGGCGAGCTGTTATTAAAACAAGCGAAAGATAAAAATACTGAATTGGCGGTCGCGTCCATTAATTTAGATTTTTTTAAATCGGTCAATGAAGAATACGGTCATGAAGCGGGTGACGATGTGCTTAAATTTTTTGCACAAGAGATGGAAAATATTTTAGGACGTTTTTTAATTGCTCGTACGGGGGGGGTCGAGTTCAGTATTATCGTCGCGGGGTTAGGAAATGAAAAAGTGGTTAATCTTATCGATGGTTTTAAGCAACATGTTGCAGGAAAAATCATTGATGTTAATGATGAAGATATTTTGAGAATATCGTTCAGTGCAGGTGTTACTAACGAAAAAGGTAATAGTATTGATGAAATGCTGAATGCTGCAGATGAGCATTTACAGCGGGCGAAAGAAGCAGGGCGGAATATGGTTATTGGTGATGAATAACCATCTAATTTTTTATCTCATTATTGATACGAGTTTGCAGCTTATCGACTAATGATTGAAGCTTGATGATTTTTTCATTGAGAGGCGCGGTTAATCGACTGGCTTGAGTTTCTGCAATTTGAGCCAAAGCATTGGCTTGATCTTCTAAGGCCATGTGACGTAATTCTTTACTCTCAAGGGCAGTGCCAATTTTCGCTAACAGTTCTTGAAATTGTAGTATCTTATTTTCAGCTTGTTTTGCGGTAAGATCTACTAAAAGCTCTGCATCACGGCTTATGTAAAGGGCTTGCTGTGCTGTGCGCAATGCCGTAATACCGTAACTCTCTACCTTTATTCGGTCAGCATAGTCATTACGTATTAAGTCTTCCGCTTTATTTACAGCATTTACAGCAAGAGCAAAACTCTTAGGTGCATTTTTATCAGCATCTTCTTTTTTCGCTTTTAAAAGAGTATTTTTGGCAGGTTGCCAGTATATTTCCAATAACGTATTAAGTTCTAACGTTTCTAGTTCTGAATAAATATCGGTGATTCTTTTAGAAATATCGTTACTATCATTGGCTTCAATTTTTTTAATGATGCTTTGAATGTCGTCAATTTGTGTATTGTATTCTGCGGCCAAAATTCTCGGCGTTTTAAGCTCTTCTAGTACTTTCTTTTTAGTCAGTATCTTAGGAAGTAATGCTTCTACTTTTATTTTATTTTTTTGCGCTTCATTTAATAGCGAGAGAACATTTTTTGATGATTTTAAACTGGCTTCTTTTTCAGCGTTTAATTCTTGAGCTCTGGCCAGCTTGAGGCTTTCTTTTGCATTTTGAATATTACGAGGGGAATAAAAAGCCATATTGGCTTTCAATGCGGTTGCGTATCTCTTTTCTGCTTCGATGAGTGTGCTTTCTGAATCAACTGTATTTTCTTCAACTTGCTCTAATATATTTTTTTCAAAAGAATTTTGTTCAGTTTGATTTTGATTGTAATTTTCAGCGTATTTTGTAGCACAGCCTGTTATAGAAAGTGATAAGGCAATGAGCACTGAGACTGAGCGTAGCATAATGAACCTTTATTCTCGCGGAACTTAAACCATCCATTGGCAGAATCAGCACGGACAAATCATTGCCCGTGCTTTTAACAAACAATATTAATCTAATAAACTCAAATCACGAACAGCACCTTTATCGGCACTTGTCGCAAATTTAGCATAGATTTTTAATGCACTGCTCACTTTACGTGGGCGATCTTCAACCGGCTTCCAACCTTTAGCATCTTGCGCTGTACGACGTATTGCTAGTTCTTCATCGCTCAACTGTACATTGATGCTGCGGTTAGGAATATCAATGATGATGTCATCACCTTCAACCAACAAACCAATAGCACCACCAGAAGCCGCTTCTGGAGAACAGTGACCAATGGATAGACCTGAAGTACCACCTGAGAAGCGACCATCGGTTAATAAAGCACACGCTTTGCCTAGACCTTTAGATTTTAGGTAAGACGTTGGGTATAGCATTTCTTGCATACCAGGTCCGCCTTTAGGGCCTTCATAGCGAATGATAACGATATCGCCTTCTTTCACTTCATCGGCAAGAATGCCGGCAACAGCGCTATCTTGAGATTCAAAGATCTTCGCTTTACCGTGGAAAACGTGGATTGATTCATCTACGCCAGCGGTTTTAACAACACAGCCATCTAATGCAATGTTGCCGTATAGAACCGCTAAGCCGCCTTCAAGGGAATAAGCGTTTTCAAGGTTACGAATACAACCGTTTTCACGATCGCCATCAACCGTTGGGTAACGAGTACTTTGGCTGAAGGCTGTCTGTGTTGGAATGCCAGCAGGGCCTGCTTTATAGAATTCGATCACTTCAGGCGTTGGGTTACGCATGATGTCCCACGTATCTAAAGCCTCAGTCATACTCTTACTATGAACCGTTGGCAAATCGCTGTGCAATAAACCGGCACGATCAATTTCACCTAAAATACCGAAGATACCACCAGCACGGTGAACGTCTTCCATATGATAAAGCGGCGAGTTAGGAGCAACTTTACACAACTGAGGAACCTTACGTGAAAGACGATCGATGTCTTTCAAGTCGAAGTCCATTTCAGCTTCTTGCGCTGCGGCCAATAAGTGAAGAATGGTATTAGTAGAGCCACCCATTACGATGTCTAGCGTCATCGCATTTTCAAACGCTTTAAAGTTGGCGATTGAACGTGGCAATACGGAGTCATCATCTTCTTCGTAATAACGCTTAGCGTTTTCAACGATTTGACGACCTGCTTTTAAGAAGAGCTGTTCACGATCTGAGTGCGTCGCCAAAGTAGAACCGTTGCCTGGCAAAGCCAAACCTAACGCTTCCATTAGACAGTTCATGGAATTGGCGGTGAACATACCAGAGCAAGAGCCACAAGTAGGGCAAGCGCTACGCTCGTATTCAGCTACTTTTTCGTCAGAGGCATCGTCGTCAGCCGCAATAACCATCGCATCAACAAGGTCTAACTTGTGCTCAGAAAGCTTGGTTTTACCCGCTTCCATTGGGCCGCCCGATACGAAGATGACTGGGATGTTTAAGCGTAAAGACGCTAATAGCATTCCTGGTGTAATTTTGTCGCAGTTAGAAATACATACGATGGCATCGGCGCAATGTGCGTTAACCATGTATTCAACAGAATCAGCAATTAACTCACGGCTTGGTAGGCTATACAGCATACCGTCGTGACCCATGGCAATACCGTCATCAACCGCGATGGTATTGAATTCTTTGGCAACACCACCGGCTTTTTCGATTTCACGGGCAACTAATTGGCCCATGTCTTTCAGGTGAACGTGACCCGGTACAAATTGGGTAAAGCTGTTGGCGACGGCAATGATTGGCTTAGAAAAGTCATCATCTTTCATGCCTGTTGCGCGCCATAAGGCACGTGCGCCAGCCATGTTACGGCCGCCTGTTGAGGTTTTACTGCGATATTCTGGCATTTTAAAGTCTCACTTATAGAGAGCTGTTGAGTTCAGCCCTAATCAATAATAAGGATCAAGATAGATGGCAAGAATTGTAGCAGAATTGCGCTCTGTAAGTCAGTACAAAGCGCAGGGAAGACTATTCGTCGTCATCAGAGAAGTTATAGGCCATACCCGTTTGCGGCGCCTGAACGTAATAACCTTGAATAAAGTGTGTGCCAAGTTGCCATAGTGAAGCGACAGCAGAAGCTGATTCAACCAACGGAACAATGGTTTTGTAGTCTTGCTCATGCAAGTCTGCAAGCATCGCCTTTAATGTTTCAAGTGATTCAGGTTGGGCTAGCTCATTGGTGAATGAACCATCAATTTTAATATAATCTAAGTTCAAGTGTTTTAACGTTTGGAAAGGATTTAACGAGCAACCAAAGCGCGATAGGGCACAAGAATAACCTTTTGCTTTTAGATCCGCGGTAAACGTTTGTGCTTGGGTTAAGAATTTTGTCGCATCTTCTTCATTAAACTGAAAAATAACAGACTCTTTATCCAATTTAGCAGCATTGAGTGCAACCCCAATCCAGCTTGATAGGCTTGGGTCCATTAAGGAGGCCGCGCTTAAATTAACAAATAAGCGGGTATTCAAATTTTGCTGACGATGTTCACTTAATAACTTAGTGGAGTGCAATATAACCCAGCGGTCAATTTTACGTTTTAAGTCTTCACTGATGGTAAAGCCATTCAGGAAGTCACCAGCAGAAACTTCGTCACCGTTGGTTTGTGGTAACCGCAACAAGGTTTCGTAATGTTCTTTGTCATCACCTTTTAGATTAATTAAAGGCTGGAATAATAAGTTGAATGAGCTGCTCTTTAGCGCGCTAACAACCTGTTTCTCGATACCTTCTTCGGTATTATCTGGTGCAACTTCTTGTGCAACGTATAGGTGAATTCCATTGCCTTTCTCGTGCCCATTATCTTGACGAACTAGGTCAGCTGCTTGATGTGCGCGCTGCAAAATATCGCTAGGATCGCTGCAGCTCTCATTGACTAATGCAATACCAATGCTGGCGGTGATCGTCACCGTTTGAGGACCCGCATCGATCACCAGCTGTTCGATTCCATGGCGGTATTTCTCGCCCACGGCAAGTGCTTGCTCAGCATTTATATTAGGACGCAACCAGCAGAAAATATCTTCACTCACGCGCGCTAACGTATCACCTTCTTGAGTTTCTGATTTCAGGTATTCGGCGACTGCGCACAATACCGAATCGGCATTATTAATGCCTACTTGAGATTTAACTTTGCCGAAGCGATCAATGTTTATATACATTGCGGCAGAAAAGCTGTTTTTTAATACGGCGCGATCGACGGCCGATTCGAGGCTGGCCATAAATGAGGGTTTATTATACAAGCGGGTTAGAAAATCTCGGCTGCTCATCTCTTTTAATTTAGCTTCGAGTTCTGAATTATCCGATTTCGCTCGAATCACAATTTGAGTGCAAGGTTCATCGGCATAGGTTGCTGATGATAAAGACATGGTAATTGGAAATTCTGTATCGTTAGTTTTTAAACCTTTGTATTTAAGGTCGACACTGCCGCCGGTGACTAAGAAACTTTTAAGGGATTGTTTTAGGTTGTTTTGGTCTTCACTCGCAACCATGTCCATTACTGGCATGCCTTCTAAATCATCGACGTTTTTGTAGCCAAAAAGCTCAAGATAGGCATGGTTTGCATAAATGTGCATGCCGTCATGGATGTAGGTGATGGCATCTTTTGAGCTTTCTAATAATGATTGGCAGCGTTTTTCTGCATCGCGTAACTTAACCTGAGTCGTACGCAGCGAACGACGATTATTAAGATTGTTCAATTCGCGAGAGATGATCATGGACAATAAATTGGTTTCATCAGCAGGAACAACATCGCATGCTCCTTGCTTTAGATAAGATTCTAACACCATTGAGTCAACATCTTCTGCCAGCATAATCACGGGAAGATCTTTATCGAGGCGTTTAATCTGCTTTAGCAATTCGTTAGGGCCAACGCCTTGAGCATCCGGCTCGGCCAAAACTAAATCCCATGTTTTTTCTTGGATTTGAGTCGAGAAGTCATCTAAGGATGAAATCATATGGGCTCGTGTTGCTCGTCCTGAGTTGCGCAATAAACTCACTAACCCTTCAGCGTCATTCTGGCTTTGGGTTAAAAGTAACAAGTGCAGCGTATCACGGCTTTGAGAAGGCATTAACTAAAGACTCTTTGTACAATTAAAGGTTAATTATAACGGTGCGAAAATTAAAACGTAGGTAAACAAGTGTAAACCATTTCTCGTTTTAGCTTAATTAGTTATAGTTTATTCCATAATGAGTCAAAATCATCGTCTTTTAAACCCTCATCGTTTTGCAATGCCTGCTGAGCGGGTTTGATACCACTGCAGCGGAATTGAAATTGGCTGAAGCTATTGGTCGATATAATCCGTTTTATAAGCTGTTGGCGGCCATTACTCTCTTCATGCAATAGATTGATTTTATTGCCTGTTCTAAAGGGCATACGTGGCAATATAAGGGTTGCAGGTTGATCAATGGCTTTAATCGCCGGCAATAATAAGGAGCGCATGAATGCGCCATTCTCACCGGTTTTTTGTAATAACTGAGCCGCGCCTGCTTCCGCTTTAGGGGCTAATAACTCGATGCCTAATTGGGTGCCTCGCTGATTAAGATGACGAATCCAGCGAATAACGGCGATGGCCCAGTGACGAACGCCATTTTCTTGAATGCCCAAAATTTCACCCGCCTGAATACTTGCAGGCAATTCTCCAGACCATTGTAAGCAATAGCCTCCAGGGCTGGTATTGATTAAGCTAACGGCGTGAGAAGGATACTTGAGAACTTCAGGGCCTTCGTCTTCGTCTTTTTTATGTTTGTTAATGAAATCAATAGCATCAAGGTCGATATTACTGTTTTCAGGCATAACCGTACGGCCCGCATCAAAAGCGCCTGACCAAACGTCATTATCAGAGCGATTGCCGGTATCAACTTTTTTGACTGGCCTGCTTGTATCATTTTTTGGGCGAAGTTCTAATTGTAATTTTTCGAACTCCTTTTTACCCGATATGTAGTAATGGGTTGCGCTTAAGCCAATGCATAAACGCAGTTCGCCTTCGCTAGACATGCGACGAAATGAGCGCTGCCAATGAATTCCCCAAGCTTGAATCGAGTGGGTTAGCAGATTATCAGTTAAATTACCGGGTACCGTAATGTTGCTAGGGCCTTGAGGGTTTGCGGCATAGGTTTTTAGCTCTTGCACCAGCGTTGCTGTATTCAGACTGCGAAATAGAGGCTTTTGCTCGTTACGCAAATGCTGACGATACTGAGCAACACGATCTCGATGCAAATTGATAATGAACAGTGCAGACTCGTCATCACAATCGGTAATTTTAACACGATCGGCCCACAGTTCAGTTGCATCATAAAGCTGACTTAAATCTTGCTGACGTAAGTTGTTGGGTTTTGCGGTGCCTAATAAATGTGCACGTATAAAAGCGGTACGTATGTTGGTCGTACTCACATAGCGGTTTTGACTGTCGTTAACTGTATAGTCTTCTAACTGGCGCATCTCAGCGAGTAAAAAAAGTTGATTGATTTCAGACCAAGAACGCTCTGGTGGATGACAATAAAGCTGAAGTGCACGCAACATAGTGCTGGTTGTATCAGTAATTGCGCGATGAATCGATATCGTGACGATTTTAGAAGGTTTATCTACCGGGGATATGTTTGCGATACTATTTGCGACGACGAGTTTATAACCTGTCGCTAAATGGGTTTGTAATGACTGACTAAGGTTAGCAATTTTTAATTGGCGTTCATTCAACGAAATAGACGTTTGCAAAAAATGCTTAGCCAGCAAAGTGCCAATCGAATAAATGTAAGGGCGTACGATTTCTAATAGTTTAAAGCGTAATAACGGATCTGCGTGTAACTGATTTAGTTCACGAATCGCTTGATACAATTGCCTTGCCGCTTCCCCTGTATTGGCCATGGGAAGGCTTTTAGCCCAGTTTGTAATACCATCAACATTAGCTTGGCAAAAAGAAAGCTGCTGCTGTGTCGGGCTGGGTATATGAAGTTTTATCGGCGTTTTTGTGCTGTCCATGCCTTCTTTTTCACCAATTAATGTAAATTAACTACGTCTATAGTCTTAATTGTAGCGGATCTTCACTGATCCATAGCAATTAAGATTAAGACTAACCTGTTTCACCCATTCCATCTAGTCATTACACTGACTGACCAACCATCATAGTGGTGTTTTACTACCTTTGCCGGGTTCTTCTCGGACAAGTTTTGGTACTAAATAACCAGATAACTTTAATAATAGCTGATCATGAAGTTTTTTGGCTTCACGTTCAGTTACCTCAAAGTGATGAGCGCCAGTAACCTTGTCTAATAAGTGCAGGTAGTAAGGTAGTACGCTTGTTTTAAATAGGGTTTTACTCAGTGCTACCTGATCTTTTACGGTATCGTTTATCCCACGTAATAAAACAGTTTGGTTCAATAATGTAATGCCTGCGCTGTGTAATTTGGATAATGCCTCAGCCAGCACGCTGTCTATCTCATGATAATGGTTGATGTGCAGTACTATGGCACAGTCGAAACGACTAGAATGTAAAATTTTAATAAATTCATCAGTAATTCGCTGAGGAATAACGACCGGTAATCGTGTATGAATACGTAACCGTTCTAGATGTGGAATTGTTTCAGCTTGCTTGATGAATTTTTCAAGCTGCTGATCATTCAGCATGAGTGGATCGCCACCACTTAAAATCAACTCTTCGATCGACGTATCAGCAGCAACATAGTCTAAGATGGCTTGCCAGTCGTTCTTGCCGACTCTGTTTTCTTGATAAGCAAAGTGGCGGCGAAAGCAGTAGCGGCAATTCACCGCGCAGCCAGTGCTTAATAGCACCAAGATACGGCCATGATATTTATGAATAAGGCCTTTTTGCAGATTGCTGTGTTTTTCAGCTAAAGGATCTTTGATGAACCCTTCTACAGACTCTAGCTCAGCACTCTGCGGCAGCACCTGTAATAATAGCGGGTCATTAGCATTGCCTTTTTCCATCTTGTCGATAAAAGGCTGAGGGACTAATAAAGGAAAATCAATACAGGCCTGTTGGCGTTGAGTGAGATTTGATACGGGAATATCGAGCTGGTTTAATAAGGTTTTAACGTCTTTAACCGCTCTCGCGAGAATTTGATTCCAGCTATCTTGAGCCTGAGTCTGACTAATATCGGTTAAAGATTCGATCACTAACGGGGTTTCGGTTATCATAGCTCTTTTTCTGGGGCAGGTTGTGCTGAACCCCATCAATAATGTTTTGTCGAGGTCACATGGCTAATTATTCTACCAGCGAATTCAAATCAGGTCTTAAAGTAATGCTGGATGGCGATCCTTGTGCCATCGTAGAAAATGAATACGTTAAACCGGGTAAGGGCCAAGCTTTTAGTCGTGTTAAATTGAAAAACCTGAAAAACGGTCGCAGCTGGGAACGTACCTTCAAATCTGGCGAGAAGTTGGAAGGTGCCGACGTAATGGACGTCGAAATGGAATACTTGTATACCGATGGTGAATTCTGGCATTTCATGATGACGGACGGTTCTTTCGAGCAGCATCCGGCGTCAGAAGAAGCGATTAGCGAAAATAAGAACTGGCTGAAAGAACAGCAGGTTTACGAAGTAACCTTGTTTAATGGGGCTATCTTAAGCATCACGCCTCCTAACTTCATTGATCTTGAAGTGACAGAGACAGACCCAGGTCTTAAAGGTGATACCGCTCAAGGTGGTTCTAAGCCTGCAATTATGCAAACGGGCGCGATGGTTCGTGTACCATTATTCATCGAAATCGGTGAAATGTTACGCATCGATACTCGTGTAGGCGAATACGTTAGCCGTGCTAAATAAGTACTAAGCGTTTATTAAAAAGAAGGAAGCTTAGGCTTCCTTTTTTTATGTTTAAAATAAAAGGCATCTTTTATGAACTGGAAACCCAGTGCCACCCTTGAAGCTTTGCATGCACGCGCAGAGTTGAATCGCAGCATTCGAGAATTTTTTATCGAAACCAATGCACTTGAAGTTGAGCTGCCAATTTTGAATCACGCACCCGTAGCGGATATGAATATCGTGCCTATTGAGGTGCCTGCAATAGATGACATGCCTAAGTTGTATTTGCATACTTCGCCAGAATATTCGATGAAGCGTTTATTGTGTGCCGGCAGTGGTGATATCTATGCACTAGGGAAAGTTTTTCGTGCTGGGGAAGCGGGCAGTCGCCACAACCCAGAATTTACCATGCTGGAATGGTATCGTTTAGGCATCGATCATCAAGAACTGATGCACGAAGTATGTGATTTATTAACTGAATTATTTACTGATACGCACATTACGCTAAAAGATGAGCCAGTCTTTATCACGTATCAGCAGGCAGTGATGCAATATGCCAAGCTGGACCCATTTTCTGCCAGTGATGATGAGATAAAAGCGCTAGGCATAGATTTAGCGGGTAGTGACTTACGGTTAAATCGAGATGGTTGGCTTGATATGATAATGAGCCACAAAGTTGAAAAATGTTTACCTCAAAACCAACTTGTTTTTATTTATAATTACCCCGCAAGCCAAGCCGCGTTGTCTAAATTAAATTATGATGAATCGGGGCAATTAATTTCTGAACGTTTTGAGGTTTATCTCAACGGTTTAGAGCTTGCAAATGGTTATCATGAACTCACCGATAGCGACGAGCAAAGAGCGCGTTTTGAGAAAGAATTAGCCACGTCTGAAAATATGAAGGATAGGCCGATTGACGAAAAATTATTAACAGCCATGTCAGATGAAGAAGGGCTGCCTGATTGTGCTGGTGTTGCCATAGGGATTGATCGAATATTAATGCTACAGCTAGGACTGAAAAAAATTGCTGAAGTGATCAGTTTTGATATTCGTAACGTATAATAAGTTTATAGGGCTAATGATTATATTTGGCGAACTTAAATTTTTATTAAAGACAACATACAGTATAAAAACAGTATGAATACACTATTAGAGTCAACCAATATAGAATCCTGGCAACAGCAAACCTCATTTGGGCATGCCATACAGGGCTTCCATCGACAGGTTGAAAATCCTGAGCAACGCGTACACTTTTTACACGGCACAGGGTTTTCGGCAGGTACTTTAATTCCCTTGATGCACCTTATGCCAGAAACCTGGGATTGCTATATCAGCAATATTCCTGGACATGGAGGTTCGACGTGGAATGAAGATCGAGCACCTAATTGGTTGGAAATGGCAGATGCTTTAGCGGAATCTATTCGTAAAAAAATGGATGTCGAGAATAAAGGTCCTGTGGTGGGCATTGGACATTCATTTGGTGGGGCACTTACCTTGATTGCTGCCAGTCGTAATCCAGATCTTTTTAGTCGAATTATTTTACTTGATCCTGTGATGGTCTTGCCCGTTATGTCGATTGCTCAGTATTTTATGCGAGTAACAGGGCTTTGGAAAAAAACAGCGTCTTATAAGTCGGTGCATAATCGAAAGTATCAATGGCAAGATGCGGCTGAGATGAAGGCAGAGCTTTCTCAAAAGCGCTTATATCGAAATTTTGATCCACAAGTCATGGAATACTTTGTTCACACGGCTTCTCATATTAATCAACAGGGGCAAAGAGAACTATCGTGCTCGCCACGCTGGGAAGCATCTATTTTTGCTTCTTTTCCTCAAAGCTTGTGGAAATCGGTTAAAAAATTAGCGCTAAAAACTGACATCGTCATGGCCGAAAATACGTTTTTTTATGTACACCATGGTGTCGAGGCGGCCGCTAAAAAGAATACCAATATTCATTTGCATGATTTTGGACGTGGTCATTGCTTTCCTATGGAGCAACCAAAAGAAACGATTGATCTTATTCTTAAAATATTAAACAAAGTCTGATTATAAAAACGTTATTTAGCCAATAGCTGCAGCAATGTCATTGAACCTTTTGCGAAATCAATCGGATAATCAAGATCGTATAACGTATGAACGCCAATGGCCAAACTGAGGAGTATTGATGCCAATTGCCGAGCATCAACCTGTTGATTAAGCTGCTGCTTCTCTTGGCTTTGTTTTACATTTTGGGTTAAGCGCTGAATGCTATCAGTGATCAGATCAAGGTAGCATTTTTTTATGGCGTCGCTTCGAGCGCAAGCTTCTAATAACTGATGAGGACGTAAGCCAGCTTCTTGAGAAATTGGATAAGTGCCCGACATCATTTCACTTAAAAAACGCTGCACCATCGTCATTAAATCTTCTGCTTTGCCATCGGCCTGTGGGCGAAAAATAGAGTTCAACCAGAGCTCGCCGTTAATCGTCATTACTTCCAAGGTCAGTTCGTCACGGTTTTTGAAATGCACATAAAAGGCGCCGCGGGTATACCCTGCATGGGCACATAATTCATCCAAGCTGACATCAATGCCTTTCTTTGGCATCAGATCCATTGCTGATTTTATTAAGGCTTCACGGCTTGCTTGCTTCGCTTCAGCGCGGCTAGTTTTAGGCATATTATCGCTATTGAGATTGTTTGAGTAAGCATTGTAAAGGAGTTCTTATCTTATTGACATACGATTTCGTATGTGGATTAATGTTTTGCATACGAGGTCGTATGTCAAAAATAATAATCAATACAAAGGCCGATCAATGAATCAATCAGATATATCCTTAAAGCAACATAAAGATCGCCTACTAGCGCATCACGATGTCATTATTATAGGGTCAGGCTTCAGTGGCATTGGCGCTGGCATGCGATTAGTTCAAGAGGGTATTCAGGATTTTTTGATTCTTGAAAAGCACGAAAGCTTAGGTGGCACTTGGCGAGATAATACTTACCCTGGCTGCGAGTGCGACGTACCTTCTGCGTTGTATTCTTATTCTTTTGCACAAAATAAAGACTGGAGCAAAATCTTTGCAGGCCAAGAAGAGATTTTGGCTTATACCCAAAATACGGCACAAAAATTCGGCATTCTTCCTTTTGTTAATTTTGGCATTAGTGTTCAAAATATTGAGTGGCAAGAAGCGGAGCAAGTCTGGTTAGTATTTACCGATAAAGGAAGGTACCAGGCGAATAAAGTCATTTCGTGTGTTGGTTATTTGCATGAACCTATCATGCCAAAAATTCCTGGGTTAGCGCATTTTGAAGGAAAAGTCTTTCACTCTTCGCGCTGGGATCATACTGTAGATTTAACCGATAAACGCATTGCCGTGATTGGTACGGGTGCTTCGGCGATACAGTTTATTCCTAAAATTCAGCCTTTAGCCAAAGAACTGATCGCCTTTCAACGTACGCCGCAATGGATACTGCCTAAGCCCGATATTAGCATTAACACATTTTTTCGGGGTGTATTTCATTTACCTTTTACTTTAAATTTTTTTAGAAAGTCGTTGTATCTAGCGATGGAAATCTTTGGCTTAGGTTTTAGACATCCTAGGTTATTAAAGCGCTTGCAAGGCTTGGCTAAGTGGCACATCAATCGCAATATTAAAGACGATAAGTTAAAGAAAAAAATAACCCCTGATTACACCATGGGCTGTAAGCGTGTTTTATTAAGCAATCATTATTATCAAGCACTCGCCCAAGATAATGTCGAAGTCATTGCTAGCGGTGTAGAAAAAATAGAAGGTAATACTATTATTGCGAGTAATGGTGAACGTTGTGAAGCGGATGTTATTATTTTAGGTACTGGCTTTCATGTTGCAGACGTGCCGATTGCTAAGCATGTAAAAGGCAATAGTGGCAAAACAATGGATGAAATATGGCAAGGCAGTCCAGAAGCCTATCGCGGAACCACCATTACGGATTTTCCAAATTTCTTTTTAATTCTAGGGCCAAATTTAGCCATTGGTCACAACTCGGCGTTTATCATTATTGAAGCTCAATTGAATTATGTTATGGATGCATTAACAGAAATGCGGAATAACAATATTTCACGCTTAGAAGTCAGTAGCCAAGCTCAGCAAGCGTATAATGAAAAAGTACAAAAAGATTTACAATCTACGGTGTGGAATACCGGTGGCTGTACCAGTTATTACATTGATGAAAATGGTAAAAATAGTATCGGCTTTCCGTGGAGCACTCTCCGCTTAAGAAAAATGTTAGCCCGCTTTGATGAGCAGGCGTATACGCTTGATAAAAATAAATAATAAAAACGAGCGATCTTATGAAATCAATTCAACCAAAGCGCGCTTTAGTTTTAGGCTGTGGTGCTGTCGCAGGTGCTGCTTGGATGATACCTGCGTTAGCACAGGTGCGTGAGCAATTAAGCTGGCAGCCAGAAGACGCCGATATCTTTGTCGGTACATCGGTTGGTGCAGTACTTGTTAGCTTACTTGCAGGAGGGGTTACCCTAGATCAGCTGATGGCTTCTCAGCAAGGCGATTACCAGCACATCTGGAATCATGATAAAGATTCAGGCCCTTGGTATCCGCCATTACCGCGCTTTAATTTTACGGCAAAAGATCTATATACAAAAATGCGCTTAGGAGAATTACACTCTTTAACGGGTTGGGTTGGTTTGTTACCGCAAGGTCGATTGGATATGAGTGCGTTTATTAAGCTTATTGATCGTATAAAAGCCAAAGAAGGTAAGCATCATAATTGGGTTAATCATCGAAACTGCTGGCTGATTGCGGTTGATAATAAAAGCGGAGTACGTAAAGCATTTGGCCGAGAACCAACCGAATTAAATACAGTCGACTTAAGCCAAGCGGTATGTGCGTCTTACGGCGTACCTGGCTGGTGTCCGCCTGTAGAAATAAATGGGCGAACGTATATTGATGGTGGCATTGTATCGCCATGTTCTGCCGATTTATTAGTCGATACCGATGTTGATGAAGTTATAATGTTAGTGCCTATGGCATCAACAATGCCTGATGCGCCTAGTTCGTTGCTGAAAAAAATAGAACGAAAAGTGCGGAGAATGATGACTTCGATTGTTGATGAAGAAGTCGCGTTACTTAAAGCGGCGGGTAAAAAAGTTGTGCGCATTGAACCAACAGCTGAAGACTTAGACGCTTTTGGTTATAATATGATGGACCCTAGACGACGTGCACTTGTTTATGCAAGATCGCAAAAAACAAGCTCTCAAAATGTAAGAGAAGCCATACTGAAAGGGCTCAACGTTTAAATACCTTCTTTTATATCGGATACAACACATCAATGAGCGCCCCTAACGTTACTATCGGTCTTACTAATCCTAAAAGCCCAACCAATGTCGGTGCTATTTTTAGAGCCGCTGGCTGTTTTCAAGCCGATAGCATTATCTACACCGGAGATCGTTACGATCGAGGTGCTGCTTACTGCACAGATACTCAGAACCTCAGTAAAAGTATTCCATTAACACGAGTAGACTGTTTATTAGAGAGTGCGCCAGAGAATGCCAAGATTGTGGTGATTGAGCTCGCAGAAAACGCGATATCGCTCGCGGACTTTAAGCACCCCGAAAATGCTTTCTATGTGTTTGGGCCAGAAGATGGTTCGGTAAAACAGAAGGTACTTAATCAAGCAGACAGTGTTGTTTATATTCCAACAAAAGGCAGTTTGAATCTTGCGGCGACCGTGAATGTGGTTTTGTATGATCGTTTAGCAAAATCAACTCAATGCGAAGAAGGCAATGAGTTGATTCGTGAAAGCCGCGATGTCAATAATCGCTTAAAAGTAAAAAGCTAGCTTATTCTAAATCACTTGCCTGAATGCCTTTCAGTAGCTTACCTAAAATATCAGCCCCCGTAATAATGCGTGGCTGATCGCCCCAAATTAATACAGCGTCATAATCGATTGCGGCATCTTCCTCTTTGGAAGATGTTGGTAACGATTTTAAGTGTTTAATCACTTCGCCAATGGTCTTATCGGTATCGCGGATAACTAATGGTCTGCGACAGAACTGATAAATATCGTAAGGCGTCTTTTTGTCGAGAAGGGCAGCACGTAATGCGGCATCCGCATCCAATAATAAAAGAGGGTTGCCTTCTTCATCGGCCAATACTACCCAATGGTGACCACTGGCATTTACTTGCTGTAAAAAGGGGTCGTCGACATCGCGAGTGACTTCAGGAATTAATGGTAAATCGACCTTGGTCGGTAAACGAATGATGGAATTAGCATCAACAAGCTCACCTTCTTCCGTTACTTTTATTTTATCAATCATTAAAAAGTTAAGGGCACCACGGCCTTCAATGACATCAATTTCAGACTCTTCGGCATCCATATGGGCATGAATCATTGAAACCAGTTCGCGTTCACGAAGGTAGTCTATGCCTTCTTTACCCAACCATTTATCGAGAACAATCGCGCAAGGTCGGGCAACGGGTGCTAAAACAAATTGATAGAATTTAAGCACGGGGGTTAATAACGAAGCCATACGTAACGCATTACGTGAGAAATAGGCTTGAGGCAGAATTTCACCAAAAATCGTAATGAAAATTGTTGAGAAAGCAAAGGCGGCAATACCGGCTAAGGCTGAATCTGATAACAAAGTGAGTAATACATTGATGCTCACATTGCCCCATAGGATGGTTGTTAATAAGTAATTCGAATCTTTTCGAGCTTCGAGTACTTTTCCTGCGGCAACATTACCTTGTTTCATCTCTACTTCAAGCTGCAATCGGCTCAGCGAGAAAAAAGCGAGGTTTAATCCAGAGAACATCGCGGACTGTGATATGCAAAAAATGATGCCTATCCACAGCAGTGTATCAACGGTGAAAAAATCCATTACAAACATTTCCTAATGTTTTATGAGAGAAGAGCATCGTACCCTTATTTATATTTGAATACGCTATGGTTTTTGTGACTAAAAGCACTCGTTCCAAGATTTATAGCGATTTGTGTATAATAGGTCGCTGACTCATAGCACAGTGAAGATTGATGTCGATAAAAAAGATGTTTACGAAACCTCCAATTACTAACCTGTTCATTCGAGTCTCTAAGTCAGGTTTTTACCAAGGCTTTAGTACAAATGTGACCATTACGGCTAAATTATTAGTCGGCGCTTTAATTCTCTGGGCAATCGCCTTTCCCGACAATGCTGCTTCTGTTCTAGGGCAGCTGAATAGTTTTATCTTAGAAGTTTTTAACTATTGGTATATTTATGCCATGGCCTTTTTTGTCATTCTTTGTTTTGCGCTAGCGCTTTGGCCCAATGTAGGCAAGCTGCGTTTGGGTACCGATGACGACGTGCCAGAATTCTCAAGATTTTCATGGTTTTCGATGATGTTTGGTGCGGGTATTGGTATCGGAATGCTGACTTTTGCCGCCGCAGAGCCTATGTATCATTTTGCCAAGAGCCCCGGCTCTATTCTCGGCATAACAGAAGCTGGCACGGTTGGTAATGTTCGTGACGCCTATATCTGGTCGTTTACCCATTGGGGCTTTGCTGCTTGGGGCTGTTATTCTGTGGTTGGATTGTCATTAGGATTTTATGCTTATCGTCGAGGTTTACCATTAACCATTCGTTCTTCGTTAGCCCCTTTGTTTGGCGAAAAGCTTTCAGGAAAAATTGGACATTCAATTGATGTTATTGCGGTCGTGGCGACGGTGCTAGGGGTTGCGCAAACATTAGGTTATGGTGTTGAACAGTTCATTTCTGGTTTATCCAAACTTGGTATTGGTGACTGGTTATTCACAATAGATGCTGATGGTAATAGATCAACGTCGACAGCAGGTGTTCTTACCGCCTTGTTAGTGATTATGGGTGGCTCAACACTCTCGGCTTTATCAGGGGTTGGTAAAGGCATTAAGTGGTTGTCTAACTTTAATATGGCGCTGACCTTTTTCATTCTATTTTTCTTCTTAGTATTTGGCTCTACCTTTTTTGGTATTAGTAACTTTTTTGTGGGCATTTGGGATTATCTCCTTACCGTGCCTAAAAACATGGTGACGGTTTGGACTGCGGATGGCACCGCGACGGGGGATGCACTGGCCAGTTGGCAGGGAGCTTGGACTATCTTTTATTGGGCTTGGTGGATTGCCTTCGCTCCTTTTGTCGGGCTATTTTTAGCGCGTATTTCAAAAGGTCGAACCATTCGTGAGTTTGTTCTTGGTGGCATGATTGCGCCTTCGTTAATGTGTTTCATCTGGTTTTCATTAGTAGGAGGAACGGCGATTGATTTAGAAGTCTCTGGCATCGCAAACGGCATTATTACTAATGCCCCCTTGTCAGATAAATTGTTCGTTATGTTGGGGGTGATGTTGAGTGAGAACTTGGCTTATATCATGTCGTTCATCGTTGTTATTTTGCTCTTAACTTACTTAATTACATCGGCAGACAGTGCGGTATTAATCATTAATACAATCAATGCAGGTGGTGATGAAGGACCAAAAGCTCGCCCTCATATATTATTTTGGGGAGCTGCATTAGCATTGGTTGTTGGTGGATTAATTATTGCGGGTGGCTTAAGTGCGATTCAAACAGCGATGATTATTGGGGCTTTGCCGTTTAGTTTGGTAATGGTCTTAATGGGAATTTCTTTGATAATTGCGATTTATAGCGATCTAGAAAGAGATAAGCAAGGATTCCAAACGGTATTCCCAGAAGACTACGATGGCGAAGCTGCCAATGAAAAATTGCCATAATCATTGTCGATAAACCAGCAGCAGAGCAAGCTAATAAAATGAATTCTTATTATGCTTGCTTTGCTAGATATCGATCGAGAGCATTCGCAAACGTCTGCTTATCTTTCGCATTCATGGCGGCTTGACCACTGCTATGCTCTCCGGAGCTGCGCATGGTGTCCATGAAATCGCGCATGTTGAGCTTTTGTTTGATATTGGTTTTATCAAAAATGTCACCACGAGCGGTAATGACCTGCGCTTCTTTTTCGATTAACTCGGCGGCTAAAGGAATATCCGAAGTAATGACCAGATCGCCTTTATTTACCTGCTCAACAATATAATCATCAGCCACATCGAATCCTGAGGCTACTTGAATACTGCTGATCCACTTTGAAGGAGGCACTTTGATGTAGTGATTGGCAACTAAAATAAGAGGCAGTTCTTTGCGATTAGCCGCTTTAAATAACGTTTCTTTTATCGCGTTTGGGCAGGCATCTGCGTCGACCCAGATAGTATTTTTATTCATGATGTTTGCTCTAACAACTGTAGGCTTTCTTCAGCGAAGCCGGTACCTGCTTCGACGTAGTAGTTAAATACGTTATCAATGCCCATCGCCATTAACTTTTTGCGCTCGTCTTCGTAACGGGCAATGGCAGCAATGTGGCCTTTGTAGCCTCGCATTTTTAGCTGTGTTGTGATGTCGATAATATCGTTTACCGCCGGCATGGCCAGCATGATCAGCTTAATGTGCCAGAGTTCACGGGTTTCCCAAAAATCAGCATCTTCAGCATCCCCAAGAATAACGTGTCTTCCTATTTCACGATGGCGGCGTACTTTATCAATGTCTGATTCAACCCCCCATACTTTGTCATCCAGCTGTGCATGCAATACGTCATAAGAACTGCAACCAACACGGCCCATACCAATGATTAAAATTTCGGCGCTTTTGAGCTGTTCTTGATATTCAGGTATAGGCTGAGTGCGTTCAAAATGCTTAACCCAGTTTCTAGCATAAGCATATACCGTGTGTGCGTAGTCGTAGAAGATACTGGTGAATACGAAGGAAATACTGACCGCTAAAGCAATGATGACCAACCAGTCTTGGTTAAGCCAGCCATTCTTCACACACAGTGCTGCGACGATTAATCCAAATTCACTGTAGTTGGTTAATACCATGCTGCCTAAAAACATATTACGACCAGCTACACCAATGGCGGCGAGTATGTGGAATAGTAAGACGCCTTTAATAATGAGAATAAAGCTGACCACGGCTAAGGCGGGAATCATTTCAATCGTCGGTAAGGCGGTAAAACCAATCGACAAGAAAAAGCCAATGAGGAATATGTCTTTAAAGCTTAATAGTGACTTTGCGAGCTCAGAAGACTTGATATGAGGGCTTAATAACAATCCCATGACCAGAGCGCCGAGATCACCTTTCATATTGACCAATTGGAATAATTCATAGCCGCCCATGGCGAAGAAAATGCCGATTAAAGGCAGTAGTTCACCGTGGCCTGCTTGATTCAGAATTCGCCCTATCAATGGGCGGGCTGGCCAAAGTAGCAGCAGTGCAAACGCATATATAGAAGGAATTTTACCCGTTGCGATGACTAAAAAAGCCACGGCTACGATATCTTGCATCACCAGAATGCCCACCGCGAGCTTGCCATGGCGGGCTCTCATTTCATTTTTTTCTTCTAATAACTTAACAATACAGACGGTACTACTGAAACTGAGGGCAAAACTAATTAAAGCCAAAGCCGTCCAGTCAAGATCTACAAAATAGTTAATACCTAATACTGCGATCCCTTTTAATATCAGGGTAGCGACAATGACCCAGCTAACCATATGTAAACTGGTACTTGCCCAGACGGATGTTTTTAACAGGGTATGAAAGTTTATCTTTAAACCAATGGTGAATAGCATCAAGGTGATGCCAATATTGGCAAGAGTTTCTAAGTTTTCGTGGGGCTCTACACCATAAGCGTGTAAGCCAAAACCCGCCGCTAAATAGCCAATTAAAGGGGGAAGATTAATTTGCTTAGCTGCAAAGCCACAAATAAAGGCAATTAGAATCCAGAGGAAATCCATTAACAAAAAACTCAAATATTAAGTGATAATAAATAGCAGTGTAGCACGTTGAACCAGAGTTCTAGAAAGTGATGGGGCAAACTATCGCTACATAAGACAGGTCACTTTCGTGTAATACCAACCTGCTTTATATTAACGAATATTACAACGCTGATGCAAAGCCGTTTATAGCCCTGTATTATGCGCGGCATTAAATAAATATGACCATCAATCATTAACACAGAATTGAAACATGACGAATCCAGCCAAGCCAAATACTAACCGCTTATTGCAACAATCTCATACCAATATGCCTATGGGTGTTGCCGATAGCTATCGCTATTGGGGTGAAGACAATACGGTATTCGTTAAAAGCAGCGAAGGCTGCACGATCACGGATGCGGACGATCAACAGTTTGTTGATTTTCGTTTGGCTTATGGCCCAATTATCTTGGGTTACCGAGATGGACGTGTTGATCAGGAAGTCATTAAAGCGATTACTGAACGTGGCACAATCTCAGGCTTTTCTACTGATTTAGATTCAGAAGTGGTTGAGCTGGTTAAGCAGATGTGTCCAAACATCGAAAAGATGCGCTTCGCTAATTCAGGCACCGAGGCAGTATTAGGGGCAGTGCGTACCGCACGGGGCTTTACTGGGCGTAATAAAATCGTCGTTGTCGAAGGTGGATTCCACGGTCTGTATGACGAAATGATGTGGAAGTCGGATGTGGATAACTGGGATGCAGAATCAGGTAAAGCCCCTGAAATTGCCTCTTTTGGCATAGGCATTCCAGAAGCCAGTCGCGAGCACTTAGAAACAGTACCGCTAAACAGCTTTGAAGCCATCGATGAAGTATTTGCTCGCGTAGGTGATGATATTGCCGCCATCGTGATTGAGCCGATTTTAGGCAACTGCGGCAGTATTGCATCTAGCCAAGAATACATGCAGAAGCTACGTGACATGTGTGATGCCAATGGCACCTTGTTGATTATGGATGAAGTGAAGACGGGTTTCCGTGTTGCTAAAGGTGGCGCACAAGAGCTGTATGGCATTAAGGCTGATTTAACGACTTACGCTAAAGCGATGGGTAATGGTTATCCTGTGGCCGCGTTTGGTGGCCGTGCCGATGTGATGGATGTGATTAGTTTTAGTAAAAAAGGGGTGACTCATGGCGGCACGTATACCGCAAACATGATCGCGTTAAGCGCAGCGAAAGCGACCCTAACGATTTTGAATGAAAGCAACGCTTATGAAACGATTAATAAAGCGGGCGCGGATATTCAGCAGGTATTAAGCCGTGTATTTACTAAGCATGGTATTGAACATCGCTTTGCCGGACCTGACTCTATGTTTGGCATTCATTTTGGTGACCTGGTACCGACGAATTACCGTGATTGGAAACAAACCGATAGTGAGTTGTATACGGAGTTTGCGATGAACTTAATTAAGCACGGCATTATGCTTGAGCCTGACTCTCGTGAGCCTTGGTTCATCTGTGAGTCACACAAAAATGTCGACTTGGCTTGGTTAGAAGAGATTGCAGATCGTTCTATGGCGGAAGCCCTCGCAAAATAACCGATTGTTTAAGGTGCTGATTCTGCAAGGTACTGATTCTGCAAGGTACCGGTACGACGTATAGATGAGTTGAGAGGGAATCTTTAACTCATCTATTTTGCCTGTTCATTTGACCTGATTATCTTGATTGCAGATTAATACTTATGTTCTAAATCTGTGATCAAGTGCGTTGTTTGTATACTCGCCGCTTCCATATTATCTAAAGCGCTAATCATCTGCTTTATATCCCCCGCTTTAAAATAATTTAACGCTTGATGACCAGATTCATGCACCTTCTGGTGTGGCACCTCTAAGTTATTATAGGCACTTGATGAGGTATAGCTTTGAGAATGCTGACCTTCGTAGTACCAAGTTCCGAGTCTGCATTGGGTATGTGAGGTGAAGTCATGATTCTCTTTATGGGTTAACTCGATAATGTTTTTATACACATCGGTTTTCCATGAAACATGATCCAGTTTTACCGACTGTAAAAAAGAGACATGGCTGGTTTTTTTAAGAGAATTGAACATTTCTTTCGCTGCATCAGAAACAACAATAACAACATCGTTAATTGAACTGGATAGCTCGGTTGCTTTTGCTGTTTCAATTTGCTGATTTGAAATTTCTTTGGTCGCTAGCTCGGTTTGAGTTTTGATGGTAGTGGTTAAGTTAGTGATTTGCTCTGAAGCATCGGCAGAACGTGCTGCAAGTGCTCGAACCTCATCAGCAACTACCGCAAAACCACGGCCTTGCTCTCCAGCTCGCGCTGCTTCAATAGCCGCATTTAATGCGAGCAAATTGGTTTGTGCAGCAATGTCTTGAATTTGCGAGACAAAGGTTTCGATTTTAACCGTTGTACTTGATAAAAGTTCAACGGTACTCGCGATGCTCCCCATTTGTTGATTTAGACCAGCCAACGTTGTCGTGCAATCTTCTGCTAGCGAATGAATTTCTGAAAAGCTGGTCATTGAGCCAGAGATGCGGTCTTTTTCATTGGCTGACTCACTGGCTGATTCCGCAATGGAATAGCGGATATCATTCAGAATATCTTGAGACTGGATGTACTTAGAAAACAACAGAGCCTTAAGATCAGACTTGTCTTTTTTTAGCGCTTGCATTTCGTCATGCTTAGAATTAATCGAATCTTTATTCGCTAAGTCTTCTAATAATGAAGCTTTCTCTGCTTCTAATGTGGCGATTTGTTTTAAGAGACGAGAGTGTTGAGATGCGTTATGAAAAATAGGCATAAATAAGCGACTTGACCCGTGACTGTAATTGATCTTTACAGCTTAGTTCATATTTTATCTTTATTTATCAAATACCTATTTTTCTTATCCAATAAGGGCTTCTTTTTTATCCAGCGGTATTTCGTGCTTTTTATTTTTGCTGTTCAATCAGTTGAGCATTCATGGTTACAATACGACGAGCTAAGTTTTCAATAAGATTAACAGCCGCTCTGGGCTGAGCTTCAATCAAATGAACAAAATCTGCTTGTGGCACCGCCATAATAGTACACGCGGTACGTGCTTGGACGGTTGCCGAACGCTTTTCACCTGTAAATACGGCCATGGCACCAAAGACTTCATCTTTAGCCACATCACCGACTTTTACACCGTTGGAATACACATCTGCTTCACCACTAATAATGGTATAAACATGTTCGGCTTCATCACCTTCTTTAATAATGACATCGCCAGCATGAATATTCTGAAACCCTGCGGTAGGGCGTACCTGCTTTTCTGTCAGCTCGGTTAGGCGCTGCACCAACATAGTATTCTGGCATAGCAAATAATGGCTCCAATAATGCTGGCGGCGTTTATCGCTATAAATGTGGCGTAAGAGTGCATCTCGATCAATCAGTTGTAATTGCACAAACTCATCGGCTCGTAATACAGGAAAAGGCAAGCCAAAGGATTGAGAAAAACCGATTAAATCGCCTTCATCAAAGCTAACCATGTCTTGGCCATTGCTACTTAGATGAAGCATACCGTCAGTAATTAAGAAAACTTTGTTGTTATCAAAATGCTGATAAATATCGTCAATTCCCTCTAAAGATAGAGGCTCGCTATCTAATGGGAAGCCGTCTAGCAAGCCTTTTGTTAGCTCTTGCATGCGTGCACTTAGTTTTTCTATGTCCTCATGGGGTTTACCCGATAGGTACATACAATACTCCAACTATCTCATTATTTGGTATAGATGAAAGATACCGATAAATACTCAAGCTTTAAAGACAAATCTAACATTTAGTGTAAATATGTCGTAAGCGAGTTCCCATCGATACTGATAGATGAATTTCGTCAGGCTTAAGCTCAATAGGGAAGTAACAGCCACTGATTTTTGCATCGGCTAAGGATGCCCCGTTGAGGTTGCAGCCTCTGAAATCGATACCGCGTAAATCGGCTCCGCGAAAATAGGTATCTTCTAGATTCATGCCTTTTATAATGAGGTTACGCAGGTCTAATCCTCGAAGGTCACAGCCGGATAAATCGCAGTGTTGGCCCGCCTCTCTGGCTTCGTTGAAGCCTGATACATCATCATTTCTGAGCAGCTGATAGAGAGGGTCGTCACTGATTTTAGGGCCATTCATTGCTATATCCTTCAGGCTTGTTACATTGCGAGCGTACATCAATTTAGTATAGACCTTAAAACAGACCTTAAAACAGCAATTATTTGATGAGTACAGTAAGTCAGCATGGCTTTTTATTAACCAGTCGCTGGTATGAAGCCGAACAGACGACAGAGCTAGAGTTTTGGTTTGCTAGCCAAGCAGGGCCTCTTCGTGTCTGTATAGAACAGCCTTCCGTATGCTTTATTCCTCTGCAGGATCAAGAAAGAGCCATGAGGCTTGCCCGTGCCGATGGCTTAGCGCTTACGTGCCGAACGGTAGAGCTTAGGTCTTTTAGTTCAAAGCCGCTGGTTGCTTGTTATCTACGCCAGCAAGATATTTATCGTTTTAATTATTTATTAAATGATTGGGACATTATGGTGTGGGAGTACGACCTTAGACCAACCGATCGATACTTGATGGAACGTTTTATCCGTGGCGGAGCAGAGATTCTGGGCTCTTGGCAGCAAGAAAATGATTTTTTATCTTGTCAGCAGGGACGTATGAAACCCAGCAATCTAGCCATTGAATATGCGGATTTGAGTCTCTTGTCGGTGGATATCGAAACCTCTTTTCCGAAGCGGGGCCAGCCGGATCGATTATTTTCAATTGCGTTAGCAGGCGATGTATTTGTAGAAGATAAAAACAGATTGCGCCAAAAGCAGCGAGTGAAGAAAATTTGGATGATGGGTGATGATTGCAGCCCTAAGGCCGACCACTGCCAATACATTGAAACCGAGTCGCAGCTGCTGGAAGATTTTTTTAATGAAATAAAAATACTCGACCCCGATGTCATTATCGGTTGGAATTTTATTCAATTCGATATGGATTTTATTCAGCGCAAGTGTGATGAATTAAAAGTGCCTTTTATATTAGGGCGAAATGCGCAAGAAGTCAGTTGGCGTCATGACCAAAGTCGGGCAGCCAGAAGTTATGTTCAGGTACCCGGTCGTTGCATTATTGATGGTATTGAAATGTTACGCCAAGCTCAGTACCAATTTGAAAGTTTTGCGTTAGATAATGTGGCAGAAGAACTGCTAGGGCGTAAAAAACTTTTATCAGGGACTTTTAATCATAAAGATTATAATCATGAAATTGAATATCTATTTGACCATGATAAACCCGCCTTGGCCGCGTATAACTTAGAAGACTGTCTCTTAGTATTGGATATTTTTCATAAAACGGAGTTGATGGAGTTTGCGATTCAGCGCTCAAGTTTAACTGGGTTGTTGCTTGATCGTATGGGGGGATCGGTTGCCAGTTTCGAAAATTTATATTTACCACTGTTGCATCGTTCAGGCTATGTTGCCCCCAATTATGGAGAAGGATTTTCTGATATAAAAAGCCCAGGCGGATTTGTTATGGATTCACGCCCTGGGTTGTACGACAGTATTTTAGTGCTCGATTTTAAAAGTCTTTATCCGTCAATTATGCGTACTTTTAAGATAGATCCTATGGGACTTATTGAAGGCCTAAAAGCACAAGGTTCGGAATCTTCTTTGCCGGTTATCAAAGGATTTAATGGCGGTTATTTTGATCGTGAAAAACATTGCCTACCTGATTTAATTACCATGCTCGGTGAGCAGCGAGATCAAGCAAAGAAAGATAAAAATCATCATTTAGCTCAAGCTATAAAAATTATCATGAGTTCTTTTTATGGCGTTCTTGGTAGTGATGGCTGTCGTTTTTTTGATATGCGCCTATCAAGTTCTATCACTCAACGCAGCCATGAAATCATTCAACGCTCTGCGCAATGGATTAAAAGCCAAGGCTATGAAGTTATTTATGGTGATACGGATTCCGTATTTGTGTGGTTAAAAGAAAAGAAAACCCAGCCGCAAGCTGATGATATCGGGAAAAAGCTAAGCCATGACTTAAATTGCTGGTGGCAGTTGAAAATACAGCAAGAACACCAGTTAGACAGTCAATTAGAAATAGAATATGAAACCCATTATCAGCGCTTTTTTATGCCATCCATTCGTGGTGCAGAAACGGGCAGTAAAAAACGCTATGCTGGGACCGTCCATTCAAAAACAGTTAAGGGGGAAAAGGCAGGTGCTGAAAAAGTAGAAACTGTTTTTAAAGGACTCGAAGCAGTACGCAGTGATTGGACGCCTTTTGCAAGGCAGTTTCAGAAACAGTTATTTCAACGTATTTTTTCAGAGCAACCTTTTCAACAATGGATGAAAGATGAAGTTGTTGATTTGATGCAAGGAAGAAAAGATTCTCAGCTGATTTACAGAAAGCGCTTGCGTCAACCACTGAGTGAATATCAACGAAACATACCGCCTCATGCCAAAGCTGCTAGCGTACTAGAGTTATGGCGGCAGCAACAAGGGTTGCCGCCGCTGTATCAAGATAGGGGTGGGTGGATTCAATATCTGATGACCACCAGTGGACCACAGCCAATAGAAGTTTATGAAAGCTTAATGTTAGGTTCTCAAAGAGGTTTGCAAATAGATTATCAACATTATTTCGAAAAACAGATTGCTCCAGTATGTGACGGTTTACTCGCATTGTATGATACGAGCTTTGCTGAAATATGCGGACAACAAATGAATCTGTTTTAATTTTTTAGAAACTGAAGCTTTGATGATTAAGCTCCAGTTGCTATTAATCAATTACTATTAAAAAACATTAGTCTCCGTCACTGAAATTAAGACCTAAATTAATATTCAACGCATCGGGAATATCGCGTTTAAAGTTACCATCTAATGTCGCGGCAGCGGCTTTCGTATCTGTTATATTCTGTTCTTCAATGGCAGTACGCAGTGTCTCGATATGGGTATTGATGTTTTCAACGGTTTGCTCAAAGCGGTTATTCATCATGATTGCATTGATGCTGATACTGGTTGATTTAGCACCGTTCAATAATTCTTCGGTAGTTTTTAGTGAATGCTCAAGCGCAAGCCAAGTAGAAGATGATAATTGAGCAACATTACTGGTGATATTTCGTTTTGCTAAATAATCATAAAACTCCTGTAAAGAGACCATGATTTTCTTGATAGCAGATTCCCCTGCTTCATCATCAAAGATTTCTTCTAGCTGGTTATTTACCACAAGGTTACGATAGCTTTTGCCCGTATTGCGATAGTTAGTTGTCCATCCTTGATGAACGTCGTCTGCGCGACTCAATAATTTATTACCAATGTCTAGCAGCAGCTGGCATTTGCGTGAATTATTATTGAATTCAGCAATGATATCAGCGGATGCTAAGGATTGATTTTCGGCATCTTCAAATATAAGAACTTCTAGCGCTAATAAACCAACACCACTAGCGCCTATTCTCGATAATGTTAAGTTGTATTCCGCTTCGGTATTGCTCGTAATTAACGTATCAATATTATTTCGAACGGTATCGGTAGCATTATTTCCGCGCTGGCGATGATAATCAATAAAAAGGTAGGTAGGTAGAATTTCACTATTGATCATGGGCCCAAAGCGATAAGGTAGCAGTTCAAACCACGCAAGATTGGTTGTAATCCATTGCGTTTTTAGCGTCATTAAATTCTCTTCGGTGGTATTACTCGCCGTACAAAAAAGTTGGCTCTGATCAACTAAAGCCTTGCTCTGTTCTCTGAAACGTTGAGCGGCGGGAATGATTGTATTATCAATCACTTCTGTTGCCGCAATATTGAGTTCGGTATCTTTTGAACTTAGCGATGAGCTCGAACCTCCGCAGGCGGTCAGTAATAAGCTTGTTGCTAACGCGGTTATTAAGTATTTGGATGAAATTAAAAAATTAGTCATTTATAAAACCTAATGAAATTGATTATGTGCGTTTGTATGAAATAGAAATCATATGATTATCCCAGCTTTTTTTGGGGAAATTCAAACTTCTTTCTTTATCTATTTTGAGTGAGTAGGCATTAATTTGGCGAACTTTACCTGAGGAACTTGATAAGATGAAGTATTGATTATCTTGGCTGATGGCTAAACCGCAGACATCATGAAATACATGGTAGCCTTGTAAGCTTAAGTCATCTAAGTGCCAAAACATGACAAGATCACCTTTAGGGCTAGTAAAGGCTGCAAGGCGAGTATCGTTATGTATGGCGACACTGCCCATATAGTCATTCAGCTTAACCATCAACGCTTCGGGCGCATTCAAGACGGTGAGTGATTGGTTGGGTTTATGAATAGCCGCTAATGAAACTAACTCATTATTATTCATGGCTGCTCGTTGCACCTGAAGGGCAATGGCAACAGTGCCATCTGCGGCAACATCGAGGTGACGTATACTGGCTTTTTTTTCAGTTAAAAAATGCTCACTGCTTAGCGTGCCTGTGCGGCTGTCGATATAGGTTAAACTAGAACGCATGGTATCAAGGTTCAATACTTCTCGACCAGAATCTGGATGCGTTAATAAGCCACCATTAGCAACAACTAAGGTATAACCATCTGGCATAAGTTTTATTTCATGTGGACCAATACCATAACTGTTAAACTCATTAACCTGTTCTAGTGTCTCTGCATCTCGAACGGTTATTTTTCCTTCCCCTGTACTGATGGATGATTCAGTGCAATAAATCCATTTACCATCTGCACTGTAGCAGCCATGTCCTTGCATATAGCGATCTGCTTGGCTCTGAAAAGTACCATCGATTAAACCTGTTCGAATATTTAATCGCATACCATGAGTGCCAGGACGGCGCGAAAACATCAATACCTGATCCGTTGTTATCGGATTCTGACATAAGCCATGGCCACGGAATTTAGCCAATGCTTGTGCAGAGGAAGGTTCTTGTGGATTAATCCAGCCTAAGCTGTAATCTTTTGCTTCTCGACCTTGAGCAGATAGCCAACGTTCGTTGTGGGTATCTTCATCATTAAACCAATTTAAATCCCAGCGACTATGACTTATTGCCGGCATTGAAGACGCGAGACCTAAAGCGCTTACCTGCATCAGGCTTTGATTAAATTGTCTGCGGGATAATTTTTTATTCATGCCTTAACCTATAAGGAATTAACAAATTTAATAAGACGTTCCCGGTCTTTCTTGCTTGAATGAACAAATTTGGTTTTGGCTATTTCGGCTTCTCCGCCGTGCCATAAAATTGCTTCTTCGATATTCCTTGCGCGTCCATCGTGCAGGAATACTGATATACCGTTGACTCGCGATAATAAACCAACGCCCCAAAGAGGCGGTGTACGCCATTCATTGCCGGTGGCTAAAAAATCTGGTCGGCCATCGGCTAATGCGGCTCCCATATCATGTAATAAAAAATCACTGTAGGGCCAAATTATTTGTTCAGATAGATGCGGTGCTTGTGCGCTTTTTTGCGTAACAAAGCGAGGGTTATGGCATTGGTTACATCCATTCTTATAGAATAATTCACGCCCAGCCAGCACCTCTTTATCTTTCTCATTTCGGCGTTCGACAGGGGCTAAATCACGGTTGAAGTGCACCACTAATTTTAATAAATGATCTGGTAATTCAATACCATTTTCATCATTTCCATTTGGAATTTTTAAACAGCTTGGCTGTCGATCTGTACAAGGCTGATTGGGTGCTAATGAATTGGTGATTCCTAAATCATTGGTAAAAGCCCCTGCGACGATCATGTCTAACGTTGGCTTATTGCTTTTTAAACCAAAGCGTCCGAGCACCGTTGCTTTCTTTTCGACATCCCAAACTTGGTTTGCGCGCCCCGAGATGCCATCGCGGTTATTGTCGTTCTCATCGCTTAGCGCAAGAATATCTTGCTCGGAAATTAGGCTGATTAATCCCATGCCATGGAGCATCGGTGCGACTCTTATACTAAACAGAGTATCTTCACCAAGAGGCCCATAACCTAGTGCTTGAAAATCCAACTTGGGTGAGCGTAGAGTCACTTGCTGTTGGTCGGGGTAGGTAAATACGTGTTCTTGCCAATCAATATAGATGTAAGCTTCAGGTGCAACATCGTGTTTCAGTAACCCAGGTTTTTGTGAATGTCTTAATTGATGAGCCAATGAAATCGATTGGCTTTGAATTTGGTCGCCATAGACTGGGTGAGGAATGAGACCAGACGTTTTTAAGGTATCAAGTGCATCGCCCATGATACTTAAGCGTACAAGAGTACTCGTCAGTGGGGTTTTGTTATTTTCAGGAATGAATCCTTTGCCGCCTTTAACATGGCAGGTTAAGCAAGTGCGTGCATTATAGATTGGACCTAAACCATCTCGGGCAGTTGTAATGGTTGGTGCTTTTACCCAAGGTTGATTCGCTAATGCTTTACCCGCATGAAATGTGGCTTGCAGATCGTCATTAAGATTAGCCGCAGGGCGTTGGAAGCTGACAAAAGGTCTGCTTAAAACGGTGGTATTACCCCCAGGCATACTTTCATCGTCGACTAATGCTGGGGCGGAAAGATCGGAATAATTTAACGTATTATTGTCAACATCTTCACAGGCACTGAGCAGAAAAATACTACTTAAAATTAAAAAAATAACTCTCATGTTATGCCTACTTCATTTTAAAACTTAACAGTACAAATTCATCAATAAACGAATATTGTATTTAAAAATATTGTGATAGCAGAAAGCCGAGCAGGGCTCGGCTTTCTAGATCAATAACATGTATTACTGATTTAACTCACTCTTCATAAGTATTCCTTTCAGCGATACTTATTCACAAGTGCTTGTTGGGTTTTGAGAATTACAACTAGAAGCATCTTCGTCGATCACTCCTCCTAGGCCTAGCTGATCGGCTGCTTTCTGAATGGCGCGAGACTGGGCACTGAGCGATTTAATCGTTAACGCAACAGGGCTTGTTTCAGATAGGGTCATAATGAGCACATCAAACGGTACGCCATTACGAGCAGAAGCATCGATCAGGTTGTAATTATCTTCAGTTAAGGCAAGGGCTGAGGTTGTTTCCGCTACGATGCCTGTTAATCCTACTTCGGTAAGATAATCATTAATGCCATAACCATCGACTGCGTTTGTAGCGACATCGTCGATACCGTCTAGGTTGCTATCATAGCCAGCATAGGTACCATAAAAACTATTAGAAACACCTTCTGCATTCAACCAAATATCACGGTGTGTATTATCAGAGAAGCAAGAATGTTCATCTTCTTGAGAGTTATTGGAGAAAGCAATTTGCATACGTTCACCCGCCAGCTCACCTACCGATAAAGTCCCCATGCCGGTAAGAATTTCTGTTAGTTTTTGCTTCGCATCAGCGGCATCTGCGATGGTTGTGAATTTTGCACGATAGTTCGTTGTGCTACCTTCAGCCCATTCAGCTTGTACCATTTCTAGATCGGCAATTAATTTGTCGACAACAATAGCCAAATACTGGTGGCGGCGCTCAGCATTGGTATCGGTAGTGAAATCTGTTAAAGGTCGCTGCCCCCCCGTCGCAAATGTATTCACAGGATCCGTCGCTGTTTTTACGGCTTCAGTTTTTACCGCATTTTCGCGATTGAATTTGGTTGTTGTTTCGGCGTCATTATTTAAATCTTGGCCCCATAATAAAAATTCAATGGCGTGATACCCAGATAACACATCATGTTCATCTTCAGCAGATAACCCTTTCGCGAGTAAAGCATCGTTAATGACAATGTCGGTATTACCAATAATGGTATTGGTATTGGCTGCTTTATCTGAGGCGTTTGTTACATCGATCACTGCAGAAATATCAGTGCCTACGCCATGCTCTGTTACACCGATTTGTTTATTATCAAAATCATCGCCATCGTTACCGGTATTAACGTAATCAATCAGTGCTTCCCCTAATGGCCAAGCATTTAGGTCGCCTTCTACATCTAGCTCATCAACCGGACTATTACGGAAGCGGTAAACTTCAGTTTGGCCGTAAGGCTCGCGAGAAACTAACCAAGCTTTTTTGGCTGCGTTCAGTAGGTTTGCTGCAACAGTATCATCACGATCACCATCGGCTTTATTTGCTTCTACTTGGAACGCCACTAGCGCAGTTTTTAATGCCTTTGCCGTTTCTACAGAATCGGTATAAGCCGCTAAAGCGATATCTGCATTGGTCTCTAAAACGTCTTGAGCTTTTTCTAAATTAATTGCCGGTGCTGAGGTCGTTGGAGTGCTACTGCTGCCACCGCCGCCACCGCAAGCCATTAATAAAGAGGCTGAGGTTATGCAGGCTGCAAGTTTTAAAAATGTCATCGCTTAAAATCCTTTCTTGAGATAGATAGTTTTTCTGAGCAGATGTTATTTACCTGCACATAATTATTTGCGGGCATGTTAATGCAAATGAAAATGATTTGCAATAGCGTAAACTTGTGGGAATTAATGGCATATAGCAATAAGTATCATTAACATTACAGTATAAACAGAGTAGTATATTCGGAAAATTGAGTTGTATTGGGGAAGTGAGTTGCTATGAAGAAGGCAATGGTTAGTTTGGCATTATCAGGTCTTATCTCGACGATATTGCTGGGTTGTGGTGGCAGTTCATCCGGATCATCGAATGATGCGCCTAAGTTGGCAACAAAAGCAGAATTAGGTGAGCAGCTTTTCTCTGATAAAAATTTGTCTTTCGAGCGTAATCAGTCTTGTGCGACATGCCACAATCCTGATAAAGGCTTTATTGATGATAGACCAAATCTTTCTAGCCTTGGCAATGCATCACCAGCAGGTTCTTTAGGTGATAACCAGCACTCTATTGGGGACCGGAATGCACCGACTGCAGCTTACGCCGCTTTTAGCCCTACTTTTAAACATGGCACTCGAAAGCGTGTCGCAAGTCAAAAGAGCAGTGGTATTGCTGATTATGAAGGCTTCTTAGGAGGGCAGTTCGGCGATGGGCGTGCGAGTGATTTGCAAGCTCAAGCGGGAGGGCCTCCTCTAAACCCTGGCGAAATGAACATGCCAACGAAAGCGGCGGTGGTTGAACGCTTAAAAGAAAATCCTAAGTATGTTGAAAATTTTGAGCAACTTTATGGGGCTACTGTATTTGATGATACTGATACCGCCTATGAAGCGATGACAGAAAGTATGGCCGCGTTTGAAACTGAAAATAAAGAAGCATTTTATCCATTCGATTCGAAATACGATCGCTCATTAGCCGGAACGTATGAGTATCCGATCAGCTCAAAAGCCCGCTTAGGTAAGGCGCGCTTTTTTTCATCTGATTTAACCTGTGCATCTTGCCACCAGTTGAGAAAAATTGGTGATAAAGGCGAGTTATTTACTACGTTTGAGTACCATAATATTGGTGTGCCAGTGAATACTCATTTACGTCAGGCAAATGGCATTACGGCGTTAGATGAAGGCTTATTGAATAACCCTGCTATTACTGATCAAGGTGAAAAAGGCAAATTTAAAGTGCCGACTTTAAGAAATATTGCTGTGACAGCGCCGTATATGCACAACGGTATTTTTAACGAACTAGAAACCGTTATTCATTTTTATCAGCATGCCAAAGAGAAAGCATTAAACATAAAAAACTCAAGTCCTATCACGCTGGTTAATAATCCTGAAACGGGATTACTTTGGGGAGAGGCTGAAATTGATGAAAATATTGAGCACGATTTGCTTGCGGGCAACGACATTAATCTTGATGACGATGAAGTGAACGCGATGGTGTGCTTTTTAATGTCGTTAACGGATGCGCGTTATGAGCATTTATTAGATCCAAGCAAGGTAGCACGCTGTGGTCTGTAGCTTGGTTATGTATCGTTAAATTAATAGGGCTTATTACAAATGATTCTCATTTATGTTGTAAT